>Ga0172380_10002353_pt1 | contig 29422 bp, 48 predicted proteins | sample Leawe162metaG_FD_119747 | JGI IMG/M metagenome (GOLD analysis project Ga0172380, IMG submission 119747) | Leachate microbial communities from a municipal landfill in Southern Ontario, Canada - Leachate well 162 metaG | ecosystem: Engineered > Solid waste > Landfill > Unclassified | place... | reverse complement strand
TAAGCGACGCGGCCCTGGTCGGATTCCTGGCCGCTTTGTCCAGAACCGACGGACTGGAAATAGGGTCGGCGGAATCTCAAACGATGGTCGCCCCGTTATCAGTAACGGACGGAATCACGCTGGCCGATACCGTTATCGCTGAAATGGAAGCGATTATCGCCAGGGTCGAAGGTCTAAAACTGGCTGATTCTTCTGGAATAGTCATACTTCGTTTACTCTATATGACCTTACAACTGAATCGCCGGAATCTGGAACTTGAATTGAACCGCCGGAATATTACTTTAAGGACGGACACATTATGAAGGATATAACGATACCCCAGGGCGATTTCGGTTACGCGATTGATTTCACATTAACCGACGCCGCGAAGAACGTATATAATCCGACCGGATATACTGTGAAATTCAAGGTATGGGAAGCCGGAACGCCTGGCGTTTTAATCGTTGAAGGGGATTGCGTTATCGTCGACGCCGCGGCTGGAATCGTCCGTTATTATATCCTGGACGGCGACCTGGCTACGGCGGGCGAATATGAAGGCGAAATTGAATTATCAAAAGCCGGAATCGCGGTCGAATCCTTCAAAGGATTCAAAGTAATCGTAACCGAAAGCGGATAAGGGGGCTTGTCATGGTAATATCAGCGAATACATACGCCGAACATGAAGACATCGAAAAACTTATCGGCGATATAGTGCCGGAACGTGAATTCAATGTCGATACAGTTCCGACGCTGGCCCAGGTCGAAAGCGAACTGGACGACGCGGCCGCGGAATTGAATAACGCCCTGGACGTTGCCGGATATACGGTTCCGGTATCTTCGACCGATTACCCGACCGCCTTCGCTTTCCTGAAAGCCGCGAACGCACACGGGGCCGCCGCGGTTATACTGGCGTCGGTTCCGGCGAACGGTTATAATCCCGACGAAGAAGTCGAACAAATCGGCGAAACCAGGGCGACGGTATATTCGATAAAGTTCAAGTCCGCGCTGAAGACGATACGGGAACATCGGATTCGGGCTGGTATGCGGGAAGACCGCCTGGCGAACATATACGCCGGTTCCGCCCAGGACGCCGACGGCAACGAAAAGAAGCCGATATTTACCCGCGGCATGGGTCAATATCCAGGCAATACGACGAACGTCAATTCTTCGGACGAAGACGACGACGATTAAGGGGAACTATGTCTCAAACAACGGTCGAAAATGGAATCCTGGAAACGATAAAGAAGCACGAAGACTTCAATTTCGATAATTGCAAGCTTTACGACCGGCGGCCGATAGGAAAAGGCCTGGCGCGAATCGTCGTCATATCTTATAATTCGCATTCAAAGGAACAAATAACCATAAAAGCCGAACGGGTCAACTGGGTATATAACGTCGACGTCCTGGTTCCCTGGCGCGGGGAACTGGCCGAACTGGACGAACGAATCGCGGTCGAAACTCAAAAGGTTATTGACATACTGGGGAATTATCCCCGCCTGAATGGTACGTCCGGCGTCCAGCGGGCCGACCTGGTCACTGGCCGCGCGGCGGATTATATGACCGAACGAAAAGGCGTCTACCGCGGGAAACGCCATGTCCTGAATATCCTGGAAATCGTCAATCCTGGAAGGCTGGAATAATGGAACGAATCGAAATCGAAGTTCACGGCTTGAATGAACTTTCGGGCCGGATAAGTAAAATTTCCGATACCGAACTTTTCATTATGTTCAACGAAGCCCTTCGGGACGTCGGCCGGTTATTCGTACCGGCGGCCGGAACCGGCCCCCTGGCGGAAGCGACCCCGCGGCGTAAGGGTAAGCTTGCCAGGTCGACCGTCTTTCAAATCCTGGGCGGCCCTGAAAATCAACGGCTGGAAATACGCCAGGCGGCGAAGTCCGTCCTGGGCGTTTTTTACGGCTGGATTGTTCGGAACGGACGCGGGCCGGTCTTCGCAAAGAAGGCGAAAGCCCTTCACTTCTTTATCGGGGGCGAAGAATTCTTCAGGAAGTCCGTCGGGCCCGCCGCCCCGAATCCTTATCACTTGCCAGTCATACAACGGTTAATGCCTGGCGTCCAGGATATAGCCGATAAATTGGGAAATAAAATCGTCGCCTTTGTATCCGGCGACTAAAGGGGGAATCATGGATTTTTACGATAGCGAATTATCAGTCCTGAAGATTACGGACACCGGCGGCGAATTACGTGATTTAAGCGCGTATGTCGTCAATATAACGCCGCATTTCGGTAATAAAATGCACGATAAAACGACCCTGGGCCAAACACATGAACAAACCTTCAAGGGTATCGGCCAAACAAGTATCGACGTCGAACTTCTATATTCCGAAGACGCCCTGGTCGGAACCGATACCGTCCTGGGGCCGCTTCTGGATGATGTGACCGCGCGAACCTGGGAATACTGGCCGCGGGGGGCGTCCGGCAAAAAATACACCGGAACCAGCTTGATTGAAAATTATCAGCCGAAGACCGCGGTCGGAAGCCTGGTCGGGGCGACTTTCACCTTGAGGGCGAATAGCCGGTCGCGCGTTTAATAGAACTTTAGTATATACCGAAAGGAATGAAAATGAATATCGAAGCAACGAAGCGAATCTATCTGGACGACGGCCCGACCTGGAATATTTTAAGGAAGCGGCCGTTCTTCGAATTTTACGTCGACCTTCGACATGGTACGCAACGGGCGATTAACGCTTATGTCCGGCCGTTCGCGAAGGCCCAGGATGGCCAGGGAACCCCAAAGGTCGTCGTCAACGCTGAAGGCCACGCAAAAGTCGAAGGCGGATACACGGTCGAACTTCCGGTCGATACGTTCGACTTTGACGCCGTGAACGATATAATCATCCTGGGACAAGTCAAGTCCTGGTCACTGGGGCCCATTAACCAGGCCACAATCGACGGACTGGACGAAGCCGTTTACGGGAAGATTATCGAAGCCGTCAACATGGTATTCGGGAATCAAGGCCCTTTACCAGAAAGCGGCGGCGGGAACTAGGGGAAGGGCTTTTCAAGGCCCTAAAGATACCGAACCGTTACCGCTTGCCGCCAGAACTGGAAGAACCGATGTTGATATGCGAAACAGGATTATCGCCCGAAGTCCTTGACCGGCTTCCGCAAAGAACGGTTGAAGGAATTATGATTTATAAGGGCGTAAAACGGGTCGCTGAAGAAGGCGGGACATGGCAACCGTAAAACGAACCATAATCAACAACAATCCCCAGGACGGGGAAATATACCGCCAGGGGCCGGAAAGCCCTTCTTTTTACAGCATGGGGCTACTGGAACCGGCTAGAAAAGGGAAAGGGGGCCGATAATGGCGAATGAAGCCGCGGTCGTCGTCGTTGCGAAATGGAAGGACGAAGTATCGACCGGACTGAAACAGTTTGGAGAAATGACCGCCCAGGCCGCCACTAATACGACGGCTGTCGGCTCGAGTGTTAAAGGCGCGGCGACGGAAATCAAAAACTATGGTGATACAACCGAAAGCGCGCGTCTTCCGGCCAGTCGCTTCAGATATGAAACAATCGCCCTGGGCGCGGCTATGTCGAGTATGGGAAATCTTATCGGAAAAATAGATTCCCCCGCGGCGAAGATGGTCGGTAACTTCCTTCAGATTGCCGGAACCGTTTCCTTGACCGTTTCGTCAATCATTCATTTGTTGCCGTACCTTTCCAGCCTGGCGGCGTCGCTTCAGAAGGTCGCCATAATGCAAGCAATCGTCAAAGCCCTTTCAGGGCCCGCCGGTTGGGTAACACTGGGCGTCGGCCTGGCGGCTGGTATCGGGGCCGGATACGGTATTTCGAACGCAACAAAGACGACACCATCCGGCGTGGTCGTTAATAATTACGTCCAGGGGTCGGTCGTAACCGAAAATCAAATCGCCGAAATGACACGGCGGGAAATCATAAAAAATCAGGATAGGAATTCCGGTTCAAGCGGGATTCATTATTAAGAAGGGGGCATTATGGATACGAATAATTTAGTAAAATGGAAAGTCAAATGGTCGGTTCAAAAGTTCAAGGAAGATATTACGCCCTTCCGCGGGAAGGAAGAAGAATTTCATAAATTGTTCAAGCCGTTCGAAGTTATCGAAGGTGAAGGCAATCTTCTATTAAATACCGGAAAGGAAATGATATGGTATGGGCTTCAAGGATTACTTGTCGATATAACCGACTATCAATATTACGATAATGACCACGCCATGATAGGGGTCGGGGATAGTTCGGCGGCGGTTGTTGCTACTCAAACAAAGCTACAAGCGGCGGTCAATCTTGCCTGGGCCCACATGGAAGCAACCTATCCGAAACAATCAAGTTATAGCTGGCAATTACAAGCCAGCTTCGGGGCGGGCGAAGCGAACTTCGCCTGGAATGAATGGTGTATCTGTGTCGAATATCTGAAGGATACTGGAGTTTTGAACCGTAAAGTTTCCAGCCTGGGGACTAAAACGGCCGGAACCTGGACGTTTACCGTTACCGTGACTTTAACTTAAAGGGGTCGAAATGCCTTCAGATACCGAAAGCGGCATATTTTCCGAAGCTGAATATCTGGTCGGGCCGGTCGCTTCAAAAAACGATACGGAAAGCGCGTCCTTTTCAGAAGAAGAATCTATTGTCGTTATTACGTTTATAGATGATACCGACGGCTTCGGATTTTCGGAAGACGGGGAATTTTCCGGCGTTTATATAATAGCCAATGAAGCTATTATATTTTCGGAATTCAATTTCACTAAACTTCCGACCTTGAATATCGCTTTGAATCAATCAATCAAAACCGCGGCCCCGTCCTGGACGGATATTTCGGCGTTTTTGAAACATTATCATTTCAGGCGCGGCCGTATGCATGAACTTGACCGGATAGAAGCGGGCGAACTTGTTTTGACCCTTGATAATACCGACGGCCGGTTCTGGCGCGGGAACGATTCAAGTTCGCTTTATCCTTATTTTAAGCCGTTGACGCTGGTCAAACTTGAATTTTTCTACGCCGGAAGCGCGCAACCGCGCTTCTATGGCGTTATTGAAGACGTCGCCCATGACTGGCAGGACAAGGACGCGGCGGTCGGCGGATATATTGAAGTTCCATGCGTCGACTTCTTTAAGGCTTTAACCAGGGCCAGGATATACGACGCGAACCCGACCCTTCAGGCGGACGCGACCGCGGGGAACGACGTCATATACCTGGATAGTGTCGAAAATCTCGTTATCGGCCAGTCGTTAAAGATATATGATGATATTAACGCCGAAATAAATACGATTGAAATGATTCTTCCCGAATATAATTCGGTTGTACTGGTCAATAACCTGGCGAACACTTATCACATGGCCGACAATGCGAAGGCGAAAAAGTTTCCCCAGGTCAAAAGCGGAACCCGAATAACCGATATTCTTCTGGAATGGGGCCTTCCGGCGGCGTTAATGGCAATAGACGCGGGCCAGGTCGACGTTATTGAATTAACCATCGGGGACGATGGACTTTGTTCCCTGGAAGAAATTCAGGCGACGGCCGACGCTGAAGACGGCGTTATCTTCCAGGCGGACGACGGTATTATGACGTTCCTTGATTCCCTGGCTATGCTGGCAAATCCATATAATACTTCCCAGGCTACTTTGAAGGACGACGGAAACGATTCGAAGTATTCCGTCCCGCAAATAGCCGACGAAGATAAATTCATTTATAACCAGGCGACGATTACCGGCGACGGTATCACGAAGCAAAGTTACGCGGAAACGACACTTCAGGACGAACAAGGCCAGCGGGTACTTCCGAAGGCGGATTCGCGAATCGCGGCTGAATATGACGCTTTTAATCAATGCTTCGTTAAAGTCCAGCGATATAAGGATTCGATACTTCGGCCGCATAAAATCACAATAAAACCTGAAGCTTCTGAAACCGACCTTTATCCGAAAGCGACCGGCTTCGACCTGAAGACCAGGATAACGCTTCAGCTTGATTCGGTAACGAATCCGGCCGGTATCGACCACGATTATCATATCGAAGGTATTATCGAAGACTGGGACGTCGAAGGCGGATTATTGACGGCCTGGCAATTATGGGAAGTGAACCAATACCGGATATTCATTCCGGACCATGACGGGTACTTAATCAATATCGACGAAACCAGTTATGACGATTGCCATGACGCCGCTTCCGCCAGTCAAGCCGCGGTCAATGACGACCCCGACGAAATGGAAATCGGCCAATGGACGGTATACGCGGGCGCGATATTTACTTCCGCCAGGATAGAACGCGGTTATATCGAATTCGATACTTCTGAAATCGCGACCGAAGATACGATAAGCGAAGCCTTTGTCCTTTTTTATTTGAACTCATTTTCCGTTGATAACGCCTGGTCGCTTCAGATTACAAGCCGCGATATTGTGACTTCGCCCATCGAACAGGCTGATTACGGGTTACTGGGCGATTGTTCGCTGGACTTCGGAAAAGCGTCGGTTACAAAATCCGGCTGGCTTGTCATTCCATTATCCGCTTTAGGAATCGCCGCAATCGTCAAGGAAGGAACGACCAGATTCGGGTTACGGTCGACCCGCGACATTAACGCCGACGACCCAGGGGCCGCGTCCGAAGAATGGGCGGAAATCGGAAGCGCGCTTTCGACACATCCGCCGCGCTTGATTACAAGGTTAGCTTAGAAGGGAGACTTCATTATGTGTTTCGGGAAAAAGGCTTCAACGGTTCCGGTATCGACTTCGACGAAACATATCGAAAACGCCAGGCTTCGCGAAATCCTTCAAGCGAAGTTCCCTGGCTGTAATATCTATCTATCCGACGGCGATTACCGGCTATGTTCCGAAGCTGATATGAAGACCTTCCTGGATTACGACCCGACTGAAAAGAACAAATATGAAGCGGAAGCGTTCGATTGTGACGACTTTTCTTACCGGCTTATGGGCCAATTTTGCATTCCTGGCTGGTCGGATTTAGCCTTCGGGATTATCTGGACGAATGTTCACGCCTTGAATGTCTTCGTTACTGAAGACGAACGGGTTATTTTTATCGAACCGCAAAACGACAATATCGAAGAAGTCCTGGAAACCTGGCAAGGAAACGCCGTATATTTAGTCGTGATGTAAAGGGGGAATCATGCCGGATAATAAGCCGCGGACAACCGAAGAAGCCATTTGGGATATACACGGCCGTATTATATCACTTGAAACGACCATCCTGGGAACCCCGAACACGAAGGATAACGGCCTGGTCGGGGAAGTCGCGGAAATCAAAAAAATGGCGGTCGATGTTCGGGATAACGCGAAGAACATTTCCTGGATAACGGCCCGCTGTAAGGCTTTTCACGGGGAAAGCGGGAATATGGGGGCCGGTACTTATGGAACGATTGAAAAAGGAAATCCCCTGAAGGACGTCCCGAAGGGCCGCCTGGTCGGGTTATTGACCGGCGTCGCCTTCGTAATCGCTTTAGCAATTTATAACCTGGGCGGATTCCTGGGCTGGTGGCCAGTCAAATAAGCCCCTTAACAGGGGACAGGGCTTTCGACCCTGGACTTCCTTTCGGTCGGCCCCCTGGGGGACGGGCTTCCCTGGGGGGCCCTTTTTATACCCGCCAGCGGCCATGTAATCGACGGCATGACCGACGACCGTCCCCGCCGGTATAATCCGACCGGCCGCGTCAGATTTTTAATATAGGACTTGACAGGGGCTTTACATTATGATAGGTTATTCAATGGAAGAAAGGGGGAACCGAAATGTTGAATAATAGGATATTGAAGTTCTTAATCATATTAACCGTCGCCCTGGCGACCATATATCCCCAGGCTGAATTGACGCGGTATATCATCATAAACAATACCTGGATAGGCGCGCCGAACGTCGCCGACAACTGGGCGGAAATCGGGTTCATGTGGTTCTTCTGGTTAATGGGACTTGTCTTCCTGAATTGGATTCTTAACTATTTAATGAAAAACCGTAAAACCGGGTAGTGTATCAGTTTCATTTTAATAATCTTAAAATTTCTTCAATAGACCAAACATGATTAGTTAATCCGGCTGCCATAGCAGGTGTTCTAGGATAAGGATTAGCTAAGGTCTTGTGAGGCCTTACAAAGTTGTAATGCATGAAATAGAGAGAGATGGCTAGCACGTGGTTCTCAAGTTTCTTAGAAAAGGCATTGGTTAATCTGGTGAATCTTCTCATTCCCATTCTCATTGAAAGGTTCTGGCGTTCAACGTAGCTTGTCGATACATCTTTCATATCAGGGTTGCCTTGAATAATGTGTTTTTCAGCACCAGTGCATTTAGCAGGACTGTAACGCTTCTCAGTTTCCAAATCCTGGCCGTATAGTTTAACTAGTTGGGCATAATCTATTTCAGAGCCGTAGACCTTTTCTACTGCGTTTAAGTACATCTTGTGACCGTCTGTTGACAGTTGAATTCTGTTAGCTAACCTAGCTTTTAAGTCATTTATAAAATCAAGAGCGCAATCAGCATTTCTCATTCCAACTAACCATGAGGGGACTAGTTTTGTATCCGCATCTATCGCTGTGAATGTCCAAACATCACCATAACCAAATTCACCCTCATGTTCATCAGGTACATTCTTAGCCTTAGAGTAGACAAAGCTCCAAATTTCATCGAATTGTAGTTTTTTGCAGGGGAGATTAATCATAATGGTATTCTGGCAATCAAGGCAGGCCTTACCAACTTCTCTTAACAGCTTTATTACTGTATTAACTGCGGTTTCAGTTATTCTGGCAGTACTGCGGATTGAATTACCCTCACAGAGAACGCTTATAATTTGTGCTTGTTTTTCTAAATTCAATTTATTCATGGCTTCATCCTTAACTCTAATTGACTAAATTATAGCATACCGCTCAAGCATTGTCAAGTATAATGACAGTAAATTTCATGTTCAGTTTGCTTTATTGCGCAAACTATAATATAATGTGTTTATGATGAATATTAACGAATTTCGTACGCCCGGTCAACTGCTTGATGCCCTCACTAAATCTAAAAACTGGAATCAGAGATTGTTGGCTGTAGTACTTGGGATGGATGAAACAGGAATAAATCGTCTTATAGCTGATAAACGCCCTGTTACAGCAGAACTAGCATTGATTTTTCAAGACTTATTTGATGTACCAGCGGAAAAATTTCTAGAATTACAAAAATCATACGATTTAGGTAAAGCTCGATTAACGCAAATACCAGACCCAGAGAGAAATTTACGTGCGCATCTATTTGGGGGATTGCCTGTCACAGAAATGGTAAAGCGTGGATGGATAAAAACAAACGATATCCGTGATGTTTCCACTGTTGAATCAGGACTAACGAAATTTTTTGGAGTAAAGAACATTAATGAAATTGAAATACTCCCTCACGCTGCTAAAAAAACTGCTGTAGTTGGAGATGTTACACCAACACAATTAGCTTGGTTATACCGAGTAAAACAAATTACGAGCGACCTAATTACACCAAAATATTCTTTGACATCAGTGAAAAACGCGATTTCTAACTTACAATCACTTTTACTTTCGCCTCAAGAAATTCGTAAAGTGCCACGTATTTTAACCGAAAGTGGTATAAGGTTTGTATTAGTAGAATCTTTGCCAACTGCTAACATTGATGGAGTATGTCTTTGGCTTGATGATGAACGTCCCGTAATTGCAATGTCTTTGAGGCATGACAGGATAGATAATTTTTGGTTTGTACTTCGCCATGAAATAGAACATGTATTAAGGCGGCATGGTCAGGCTGCAATAATGCTTGATACCGAGTTAGTAGAAACTCTTGATGATGCTACTTCAAAAGAAGAAAAGATGGCAAATTTAGCAGCGTCAGAATTTTGCGTTCCATCAAAATCAATGGACAAATTTATGGAGCGGAAATCACCAATATTCACAGAACGTGATATGATTGGCTTTGCACGTTCACTAAATATTCATCCTGGATTAGTTGTTGGTCAATTGCATCATAGAACTGGAAGATACGAACTATTTAACAAATATTTAGTAAAAGTAAGAAACTTAATAACTACAAGTGCTATTGTTGACGGTTGGGGTAATGTAGCTCCAACAGCTTCATAAAATTGGAGGTGGATATGAGATATACTACATCAAAACACAAGGAAATGCAGCAAATCATTAAGCTCTACAAATCTGAAACTGGTGAGTTACAAGTTGACATGCGTAAAATTGCTGAATATGCTGTCAAGAAAGGGTGGCCACTCCCAATACCTACAGACCCCCTAGACCGTCTAGCTAGTGATTTTACGCAAGCTGCTCGCGAAGAAGTTGAGACTGATAAAGTCACTGGACATCCCTATCGTGTAAACCACGCTTATAAAGTTGGGCAAGCTATGTTCTGGATTAACATTGACGAAGCCCCACGTGAACCTATGCAAAAATCTCTTATAGCAAGGCGTGAGCAAATGGTTGATGATGGATTACAACTTACTTATGATGCTGACCATTGGAACAGAATTCATTCTTATGAAGAACCTATCCAAATACCTCTTGATTTTACCGATGATATCCAATGGCGGAAAATGGGATTAGACTAGTCTATTTCTTTTTCCATCTAGCATAGGCTGCTAACTTAGCTATTTCTTTGCGCTTTTCGGGAGTTAGTTTACTCGCCCGTGCCTTACCGCCTTTAAGACCACCCAGATGCCCTAATGCGACTGCGTTAGGGTTTTTCTTATTTTCAGTTTGAGGAGGTTTCTCTTCTATTTGGTCTTTTTCTTTAGTAGCTTCTTGTACTACTCTAAAAGCATTGACTGCGAAATCGTGTTCTTTTTTCTTTGCCATACTTTCAAGATACCAAACCGCTCAAGCATTGTCAACAGCTAAACACGATTGTTAATTTCAAAATGATACACTACCTAAAACCGGATAACACGCCCGCCCGCCGGAACAACAACCGGCGGGTTTTCTTTTGCCTGTTTTAGTGTAGGGGACTTGACAGGGGCTTTACTTTATGCTATCTTTGATAGACAGTCGAATCACGAAGGGTGATACTGAATCGACAACTGAATAACGAACGGACGGACGCGGGCCCCGCACCTGGGCCCGCATAAATTTATAGAATCGAAAGGAAGTAAAATGAATAAAATCGAAAAGAAGCGAAACGAACTGGCCGCCGCGGTCGAAGTCCTGAAAGCCAATATCGAAGAAGCGGTCAAGGCATTATCTGGCGCGACGAACTCGAATGTAATCCTAGTCGGAAAAGACCAGCGCGAAGCAGTCGTCCTTCGTGTGACCGGCGATACGGTCGAATTCCTGAAGGACGAAGGGAAGGTTATCGAAGACCTGGGAATGAACGTGAAAGTTCTCTATGACCGCGATAATCAACATGGGAAGCCCTGGGTAATTAGCTTCCATCCTTTCTATGGTCACAAGGGGCATTATTTCGCTGGCCGCGGATTGAAAGCCGTCCAGTCAATAGGGCTTGACCTTCCCGAAAACGCTTTCATGGATAAAGAAGGCGTCGTTCACTTCGGTTATATGTCCAGGCCGACCGCCGGAACAATCGCCTTCATTGGTAATCAAATCAAACGCGAAGTCGAATCAATCATGGAAGACTTCTTCAGGACGGACGCTATATTGAAAGCCGCCCAGGAAGGGGACGGTAAATGACGGATAGGATTCAGGAACTTACAAGGTCAATCGACGAACACGAAGCCCATATCCATTCGCTTGAAAATATAGTCAAAGGCGAACGAATGGAATTGGCACACCTTGCCTGCCCCTTCAAGGTCGGCGACATGATGGTCAATACATCAGGACGCCGCGCTATAATCGAAGAAATTAAAGCTGGACGTGGAAATAACAAATTCCAATTGGCTGGTACAATGATAAATAAGGACGGCAATCCAGCGAAAGGTCGATATAGTTCCAGACAGAGAGCTGATTTTGAATTCTTTAATTGGAAACGCGAAACCGACGGAAAGGAATATAAACCCTATGAATAAAGAACTGGTCAAAGTTCAATACGCCGCCGCGGACGGGAACCCCGCCGGTCGGGAATATACATACTTCGCGGAAGAACCCCTGGCCCTGGGAACCCGTGTCCGCGTCCCCGTCAAGGAAGGGCGGACGATTGAAGCGGTCGTTACCGCGGTCAATGTCCCCGAAGCCGAAATCGCCGCTTTTGCGGACAAGGTCAAAACTATTCCGGTCGGTTCGATAATGGTTCAACCGGCCCCCGAAATCCCTTCGTTCAAGGAAACAACCGACAAATATTTCGCGGATATGGCGTCCGAAATCCCTGAAGAAAAACCTGGCGACACGCCCGCGGAAATTGAAGAAGCGACTGAAAAGGATATTCCGGCGGCGATTGTTACCACTGGAACCGAAATCGGCCTTTATCCTGATATGGCCCACGCTTTCGTTGAAGCGACGAAGCTTCTGGAATATGCCGAACGCCGGTTGATTCATTCGAACGAAGACCTGAAGCCCGCGGTCGAAGACCTGGGGATTATCGCGAAGGGGACGAAGGCCCTTCTGGAAATGAAGAAGCGCGCCCTGGCCCCGCTGAAGGAAAAGTCCGACGCCATAACCGCCGCCTTCAAACAAATACTGGAACCCCTGGAAATTGCCGACCAATTAACCCGCCGGAAAATGGAATCCTTCAACAACGAACAAAAGCGAAAAGCGGCCGAAGCCGCGGCAATCCAGAACGAAAAAGAAGCCCTGGCCGCCCGCGAGGCGGCATTAAGCGGGACGGGCGAAATTACGGTCGACTTGACGCCGCCCCAGGCCCCGCCGCCGGTTCCGGCCCATACCAGAACCGAACAAGCGACCCAGGGATTCCAGAAGGTCACGAAATGGGAAGTCGTCGACCCGAACCTGGTTCCGCGGGTATATCTTATCGTCGACGCCGCGAAGGTCGGGAAGATGGTTCGGGCTTCTTCGGGAACCCTTTCTATTCCTGGAATAAGAATCTGGACGGAAGACGCCGTCCGTATCAATACGAAATAAGGGGGAATTCAGAATATGACGAAGAAGAAGGACAAAGGAAAAGGTAAGTCCAGCCAACAACAAAAGCCGCCGTCCCCGACCGTTCGGAAGGTAACGCAACCGGCAAAGCCGCCGGAACCGTCCCAGGCCCCGCCGCCGGACGTCAACCTTTGCGACGATTGCGCGTATGAATTCGGGGAATGCGGCGGGAAGCCGACCCTGGCGGAAGGAACCGACCGCGTCGTTAATTGTGATACATGGGTCAACGTCGGTTCTTTGCCGTCGGTAGACGAAGCCGCGGGGAAATCCGTCCAGGGTGTCCAGGATAAACAGGAACCGGCCCAGGAACACGCGGGCGTTGAAGAATACGCCGAAGCCATTTTATCAATCAAGGACGGCGACGAACCGGAACCGGAAACACCGGCGGAAGTCGAAGCGGCAATCCAGGCGGACGAACGCCTGGCAGAAGCGGCTAAACAGAAGGCCGCGGAAGACGAAACAAAGCGGAAGAAGCTTCAACGGTTTCAGCGGGACGAAGATTTCGGAACGTGTCCGGCTTGCGGCCAGAAGTTAAAAAGAACCGCTTTCAATAGTGAACGCGACGCCGTCCGGTGTGTCAATGGTCGATGTAATCAATATCGCCAGTATGCAAAATTGATTACGGCGGAATGATTAAAATAGTTCAGGGAGTTACAAAATGGAAGTAAATTGTTATATTCACCAAGGGCCTTTTCAGCAGGACGTAAATATATTCAATCCTCAATCAGGATATGCCCTGCCATTTTACGAGGGAAAGTATGACCCCACTTCCGATATATATTTCCCTGTATGTAAGCGGTGTTATGACAGGGCATTGAAATTGGAAAAACTAAGAAAATTGATAGAAGCAAACTAGCTTCGGCATGTGCCGGAAAGAGGAGAAAGTTTATGGATATGGGATGGACGAGAGAACAGGAATCACAGGATAGGTCTGCGGCGATGGAAGATGAGTATACTCAACTATGTATCTGTGGTCATACAAAAGACGAACATGGGGCGAATGGTACGTGCCAAGTAGAAGGTTGCCTTTGTGCTGGTTATGAACGGGACGAAGGCTAATAAACATCACGTAATTATCGAACGAAAGGAAGTAAAATGAACGAACAACCGAAGCCCAGGTTCTTATCGAAGCAAAAACTGGAAATAATCGAAATCAAAATGGACGAATCATATTCCCAGGGGGCGAAGCAACTTGACCGTATTCAAGCCGTCAACTTGTCCCTGGCGGAAACCGATTCCCTTTACAGGAAGGAAATCAAGTTTACGGTTTTCGAAGACATCTTGAAGAAGTTTATCCGCGGGAAGAAGGCTATTCTTGCCGACATCAAAGAAAAAGACCGGCCTGAAACTAATTATCCGCCCGACCGGACAATCGTCCAGGTATATGACGACCAGGGCAACCCCGTATTAAAGAAGGGCGCGGGCGGCTTCGGCGGCGGGAACCGCCGGTCGCTGGAAGACGACCTGGCCCTGGAAGCTTTCAAGCGCGTGTCAATCGAAGGTCAAACGATGGTCGCCCAGGTCGGGGCTTTATTAGTAAAGCGAATAGGGGGCGTCGAAGAATTCGACCAAATCGGATTAAAAGGCGAAGACTGGAATCGTATTCTGGCGAAATACTGGAAGGCGGTCGAAAAGGGCCTGGATAATTACCTGGCGGCCCCGAAGACCGACCCGCTGGCGAAGACCTTCAGGGATAACCCGAACCTGGGCGGAAGCCGCCCGAATAATCCGCCGGTCGTAAAACCGACCCCTGGAACTTCAGGGAACGCCCCTGGGAAGCCCCAGGTTAAACAGGACGCGCCCCCGACGGCCTTCCCCGACAAAAGGGACGCCCCCGCCGAAAAGCCCCAGGGGAACCCGATTAAGAACGCGGGCGACCTTTTGACCAGGGCGTCGAAACTTGACCCGCCAGTAATGCGGGCGGAAATCCTGAAAGGTTTCCAGATAAGTTCCCCGACCGAAATCGGCGACCTGGAAGGGGCCTGGAAGAAAATCCAGGACGTTTCAGCCGCCGGGAAAAGAAGAATCCGCGGAAGAACTTTGGGAAAGCATGGGCCACGATAAGCCATAATCGGGCTTGACATGGGCGATATACAGGCTTTACAATGGCAAAGAAAAAGAAGAAGAACGGGCGGCGACGCGCCAGCCGGAAGAATGTTCGAATCAAAGGCCGTAAAATTGGGATACAAAAATCCCGCCGGACGCCGTACTTAACATGAAAGGGGGGCTTTATGACAACGAAAACGCATACGAAGGGAAAGGTCGCGGAAGGTAAAAAGCCGGTCAACTGGCGTCTTTTCGAAGACGTTGTCGACAATATCGTAAAAGAAGCCATTGAAAAAGGTTACGGCGAAAAAGGCGCGGCAACATTGGTTAATAGTCATTTCCGCGCTTATTATGCAGGAAAAACCATGAGGCGCGACAAATAACAAAGGGGCGCGTTCCGGCAACGGGGCCGCCCCCTTTTTATATAAAATCAAAAAACGAAAGGAAGGTAATCTAAAACAAAATGGAAGACAAAAACGAAACCAAAAAGCGAACCAGGAAGACCGGAAACCAGGCAGCCACTGAAGACACCAAGGGCGGGAAGGTCGAACCGAATAAGCCCGAAATGAAAGCCGAAACGAAGGCGGAACTGGTCAAGCCCTTCAGGACGGAAGTCCCGATTAAAAACATAACCGGCCTGAAGATTCCTTTGACGATGGACGACAAGGGACATCTGGTCGGCGGTTTCCAGTTCCAGGCAATAGTTAATCAATACGAATTATTCCGCCTGATTAACCTTATGAACCAGCCGAACGGCGGCCTTCATGTAATCTTCGTATCCGACCAGGCGTCCTTTGACTTCAAGTACGACCAGAAGGAACAAAGGTTCGAAGTAATCCAGGGCGTCCTTCCCCTTCCGGCCGGAACCGCGAAGACCACGCCGGACGCGGCCGCCCAGGAAAAGAAGGAACCGGCAAAGAAAACCGCGGCCCCGACATCGCCGGTTGTCTTTACTAATACGACCTTCAATCATTTCGACAAGGAACCCGAACCGTTCGGCGTCGCCATTGATTACATGCCCGACGAAACGGGTAATATTGTTCATGTCCTGGGACGCGGGAAGACCGCCGTTGAAGGGCTGTTTTCCGGCTTGAAACAGGTCAAGGGATTCGAAGCCATTTCGCAACCGTTCAAGTTCCTGGAAGCCGTCAAAGCAACAAAGGAAGGGCCCGCCCAAATTAAGATTATCCGCACAATCGAAATGGGCGAATTCTTTAATGGCGACGACAAAGGGAAGACCGAAGCGAAGAAGTAAAAACATTCTGATGGGACATACCGCCGCCGGTCGAAATATCGGCGGCGTTTCCCATACTTCAGGAAAGGGGCCTTAATTGGCTAGACGATTATTACTTGACGAACAACCTTTGTTCCTTCTTCCGTCGCTGGCGGTCGCCCTGGGAACAAACGAAGCCCTGATTCTTCAACAATTCAATTACTGGCTTCAAGCTTCGAAGAACATTCACGAAGGCCATATCTGGACTTATAATTCATATAAAAAATGGCAAGTCCAATTCCCTTTTATGTCGAAGGAAACGGTCGCCCGCGCCATTCGGAAGCTTGAAAAGACGGGCTTGATTATCAGTATAGTCGGCCCGAACAAAGAATCCTTCGACCGAACGAAATGGTATCGGATAGATTTCGATAAGTTCGATAAAATGTTCCCCGACGAAGACGTCAAACAGGAACCGCGAACGCTACAAAATGACACGGTCGAAATGCCAGAATGTAGCGAAGAAGGTATCAAATTGGAACCATCGGTCGAAGCTAACCATGACAACAAAATGACGTCAACAATACCTGATAAGTCTTCTTCAGAGACTTCTTCAGAGACTTCTTCAAAGAAGCCGCGCGCGAAGTTATCTTCCCGACCTATATTCGCCGAAATTCAAAAGTTCATGGGGTTTCCTGATAAAACCGACAAAGACCCGATACCGAACTATGGCAAAGAAGCGAAGGCGATTGATACCATGCTGAAGCGTAATTATACCGAAGCCGAAATCCTGGACTTCTGGAAAAAGAAGGTCATGGCCAGGGGCGGCGATTACGTTTCGATGGTATGGGTCAACGAAGATATAGGTAAACAAACAGGAAGACCACGCCAGGCGACGTTCCTACCGGACGAAGCTTCCCTGGCCGCCGCCGCAAAGGAAAGGGGGATTGCGGTCGATGAATAAAGAAAAGCTGGCCCAGTATCAATTCGACGCCCGCGTAAACGAACATATCCGAAATTCGCGGGTTCCCATTCATACCAGGAAGACCCGCCGGTTGAAACTTATTACGTCCGCGCCGGAAAACGCCACGGCTTTGAAGATTGCGAAGGAATTCCTGGACGGGAAGATTATCCCGCCGCTTTTCCTTATCATCGGCGTTCCTGGCGTCGGGAAGACCACAATCGCATACGCGGTCGCCTGGGAATTCCTGGAAGAAGGATTGACCGTTCAATACTGGCAAACGGAAGAACTTTTGAACGAACTTCAATACAATATGGACGTACCGGCGAAGGTCGGGTCGGTCGCTCACCAGGTATGGCGTCAAGTCAAGGATTGCGACCTTCTTATTTTGGACGACATATCCGCGCAAAACCGGACGACCTGGCGGGATTCGCAACTGGACGCCCTGGTCGATTACCGTTACAGGGAAAACGCCCCCCTGATAATGACGGCGAACAAGGTCGATATTTTGACGGAACGCATAACCGACCGGATAAAGGAAGGCCGAACGGCTATGATTACCGGCCGGTCATGGCGGGGAAGGAAACTGGAATAATGAATATTCGATACATAGCGATTGACCCTTCGTCCACGGATACCGGCTGGTCGGTCTTCGACGCCGGACGCCTGGTCGCCTGGGGCGTAATCAAGGTCGGGAAGCTTGATTATTCGGAACGGTTTTCGCATATCATCGGGGCCCTTGACGGCCTGGCTTCCCAGTATAATATTGCCCAGGTTGCAATCGAAGAAACGAAGTTCGCCTGGCATTCCATGAACCGCCAGCGGAATATCAGCGGTCTTCAGGCGGTCTTCCGGTCAATATCCGACTGGGCGAAAAGCCGGAAGATTCCGTTATTCGCTTATAATGTTACGACCTGGAAAAAGAACGCGACCGGATACATACACGCCCCGAAGGAAAGGGTCGCCGAATGTATGCGTATTCGGTTCGAAGGCCTTCCGGTTAAACTTTCCGAACATGAATATGATTCGGTCGGAATCGGCCTGGCCCACGCCGCACACCTTGAACGAATGGGACTGATTCACGATATGGCGTCGTCGGCGTCCGGTCATATCGTCGACACGATGTCCCGCGAAGACCTTCTGGCCGCGGCGAAACTGGGCGTCAAAGCCCTGGTCGACGAAGCTACCGAATACGAAAAGGTTCGACCGAAGGACGACCTTCAGAAGACCTTCAAGGCGGAACGCCGGAAGGGTCGGAAGAATGTTTGAAGCCGTATATGTAACGGGCCGGAATAAATACCGGCTTCTGGCAATAAAAAAAGCCCATAAATTAAAGAATGTCGACGAAGCGGTCGCGTTAATCCTTGAACGATTCGACGCGGCCGTTCCGTCGGAACCGAAAGGAATAGAAAATGTCAAATCCTATGCAAACAACGGCAACGGCGGAACATGAATGTTCGAACCGAAGCTGTCAAAAGAAAGGGAAGATAATCGAAATCGGCGACCGGATGGTTAAGACGGGGCCGTCGAAGTTTTCGGCGAAGCCCCATTATTATCACCTTGAATGCTGGCCGGTCGGGAAAGGTGGTCGTTAATGACATATCACGACGACGAAGGATATGCCGCGTATATGGCGGACGTTGCGGCTGGCGAAGAAGCGAAGGCGATTGAAGCGGCGTCCGCGGAAGCGCAAGCCCAGGCCCAGGCGGAAGAAGATAACCAGAACGACGCGCTTGAATATATGGCGAAGCGGGAAAAGGAACTATCGGAAATGAACTTTTTATCAGCCGCGAAAAAAGCCCTTTTATTCCGCGGGAAGTTCGAATCAAAATTCCGCGACCTGGGTATGAACCCGTCTTTATTCTGGTTCGCCGGAACCGACTTGACATTATATCCGTATGGAGTATTGACGGACATCCGTAACGCCAGATTCCAGCGGTTCGAATACTGGTTCGAAGAAGTCAAAAAGGGAATAAAAGCGGGGGGGAAGATATGATATACGAAACGAACGGGCGCGCCAGGGAATACTTCGAACTGGCGGCGAATTTATACAAAGGATGTGAACACGCTTGCCGGTATTGCTATGGGGCCGACGTTACCCATACCACGCCCGACCAGTTCTTCCGCCGCGGCGTTCCGAAGACGGGGGCCCTGGAAAGGCTGAAGGCGTCGGCCGCCAGGTACGCGAAGAAGGGCGAACGAAGACATGTTCTTTTATCCTTTATAACCGACCCGTATCAACCGGCGGAAGCTGAATACTGTTTGACCAGGGAAGCAATCAAAGCCCTTCATTCCTACGGGATATATGTCGCCATATTGACGAAGGGCGGAAAACGGTCGACCAGGGATTTCGATATATTGACGCCGCTTGATATATACGGAACTTCTTTGACAATATCACGAACCGTTTACAAAAGCCCGATGGGAACCAAACGCCCCGCCGGTATCCGAACGCCTGGAAGCCCTGAAGCTGGCCCATGCGAAGGGAATTCCGACATTCGTATCATGTGAACCCGTCCTGGTTCCCGCGGAAACGCTGGAACTTATCGAAAACGCCGCGCCATTTACGGACGCCTTCAAGGTCGGAACGCTGAATTATTGTGAAGAAGCAAAGGCGACCGACTGGGAAAAGTTCGCCCAGGACGCGGTCGCTTTACTTGACCGCCTGGGGAACGCATACTATATCAAAAAAGACCTGGCCCGCTATATCGGGCGACCGGAAGGTATAACGAAAGGAAACGTCCCGAAATAGGACGGGGAAGGAAATATCATGGAAAACGAAATATCCGCTTCTGTATCTTTGTCAATGAAGATTAACCTGGGAAACTACGAATCCGCCGAAGCTTTTTTGAGTATCAGCGGAATCACAAAAGAGACTTCCGAAGAAGATATTCAATGGTTATTAGACGGGAAAGTGAAAATAACATACGACGCCTTGAAACTGAAAATGGTGGAAAAAATAAAGCAATTAAGGGGGGCTGGATAAATGGAATTATCAGTATGTAGCGAATGCGGGGCCGAAATCCCCCGCGTAGAAAAAGTCAACGGCCGCGACGTCGACCATTCCCTTGAAGAAAAGCCGATGTGTCGGGTATGCCGCGGGGAACCAGGCGCGACGCCGTATCACCGGAAGCGCGATATACTGGGCGGCTTCCCCTGGAAGCGCGACCCCGTTACTGGGAAGAAGGTTCCGAAATGACCGGCCTTTGTATTGGATTAACAATCGCTTCAGCGTTCCTTTTCCTGGGGGCCGCCGTGTGCTTCCTGGCTTCGTTGAAGCTTTATACCGAAATAATGAAGGAATACAGTCAAAGGCGTCGAAAGGAAATGGACGCGGAAAAGCGGGGCCAATAATGGATTCTATCATCGGGGAATCAATCAGCGGGGCCTTGTTCCAGGAAGGCCGGAAGTTCCGCTTTGCCTTATGGCGGATATGGGATAAGTCAAAGCCTGGTCTTCTTTTTAGGCAAGTATCCCATGACATACAGTAAATTGAAAAGGAGAATCTAAAATGTGTGAATTTCTATCAGCAGTGAAAACAAAGGACAAGAACGATAAGGACAAATACTATTTCCTTACCTACGACCTCATCCACAACACACCCAGGGGGAAACTCCTGCAAAAGAAATACGGAGGAGACGATTTAATCGGTCATTCCGCAATCCGTGAATTTTTCAATCTCCGCGAAGGGCGGGGTGAAAATTGGGAATGTACCGATTTCTCTAGTCCTAAAAACTTTCCCATTATAATTGTTAAGGCTATCAAACGTGGGGAGTTCCAGGGGTTCGGTCAACCAGAAGGGTTACTCACGCAACCGGCCTATGCAGAGTACGAGAAAATCACGCAACAGGCCGATGCAGAGTACGAGAAAATCACGCAACAGGCCTATGCAGAGTACGAGAAAATCACGCAACAGGCCGATGCAGAGTACCAGAAAATTACGCAACAGGCCTATGCAGAGTACGAGAAAATCAGGCAACCGGCCTATGCAGAGTACGAGAAAATCACGCAACAGGCCGATGCAGAGTACGAGAAAATCACGCAACAGGCCGATGCAGAGTACGAGAAAATCAGGCAACCGGCCTATGCAGAGTACGAGAAAATCACGCAACAGGCCTTCTGGGATTTATTTGCTGACCCCAAAAATCGCGCAGAGGCATGGAAATAGATTCACTGTAGATGAAGGGATAGTTACGTCTTTTTATCGGCTTGAATCCTTCGACCGCGAACGAAACAAAGGACGACCCGACAATCCGCCGCTTGATAGGGTTCGCGAAGGAATGGGAACTGGGGGCCCTTTATGCCGGAAACCTTTTCGGGCTTGTCACACCCGACCCCGCGAAGCTTCTTCTGGAAGGAATGAAATATCCGAACAACCGAAACGACTGGGCCCTTCTGGAAATGAAGAAGCGTTCGTCGGTCGTCCTGGCGGCCTGGGGACATATCGGCCGGTATGCGGAAAGCCGCGCGGCGGAAGTTCTTCGCCTGGTCGGGTCGCCTATCTATTGCCTGGGAATCACGAAGGGCGGCCAGCCGAAACACCCGTTATATATGGCGAAATTGACACGAAAGGAAGTATATTATTAAAATGAAAACCGAATTCAAATGTCCGTCCGGTCATACTGTAAAAGCGACCGACCTTCATTCGACCGTTATCCTGGCCGAAGCCGATATTGAAAAAGCGGTCGTCTTCGAATGTCCTTGCGGCAAGCGCGGCCATACCTTCACATTGAAGAAGGCGAAGGACGCCGGTATGTTCACGGTTGAAGAAGCATCCCGAATCGCCGAAGGCGGAAGAATACATCAAGCGAAATATGGCGGAAAGGCGGCCATGTGATAATATCATTTGCCTGGACGACCGCCGCCTTCAAAGCTGGCCGGAAGACTTGTACGCGACGGAACTGGAATAAGGAATACGCCGCCAGGTTCCGGCCTGGTTCCATTCATACCGGATACGACCGGAACCCGCGCTTTCAGGGAAAGCCGGTCGGCGACCTTCAGATAGTCCGCGAACCATATCCTGAAGCGACGAAGAATATACCGGACGCGGATTTCGAAAACGAAGGATTCGCGTTCATGGAAGAACGGGGAATTCTTATCCAGGGAATGACGCCGCGGGCATTTTTCGACCGCTGGCGTAATTCCGACGAAGTCCTGTATGTCGTCCGGTTCAAATTGGTTACGCCGGACGGGAAAGGGGTCAAATGACATATTGGGTCAAGCCCTGGCGAAAAGTTTTGAAACGCGAAGGATACGCGCCAGGCGGAAGGAACGGCGTGTCTTATACGTACCGTCTTTCATGCGGTCATATGGCCATACGAAAAGCGTCCGCCGGATACCCGAAACGCGTTCGATGTGAATTTTGTCCGGTTGAACCGGAAGGAAGGAAATAATATGAAGAACAAATTTTTCGGATTCCTGGCCCGTAGGAAACAGGCGGCCGCCGCAAAGACGCCGCCGGTTCCCGCTTGTCCCTTTCCAGGTTGCGGCGTTCCCTTCGCGCCCGACCCGAAGCGGCCGGACGCTTGTGAACGACATCGGCAACTTATAACCGACTTCGGCTTTATCATGGCCCATTTGAAGACGGTCGAAGCCCCGAAGGAATCATTGAAGAAGGTCGATATTATCGTCCCGAAGGGCTTCCGGCAACCGCCCACGAAAGGGGGATAAAAACATGACTGATATAAATTTCGCGCCCCCGATTCGTTCGGTTCCATTCCCGCCAGCCGGTATTCAACTGGCCCCGTTAAAATGTACGGTCAATCGTGACCGCTTCGGGCGTGTAATATACGTTCCAGGCGACGGGGTCGGCGTCCAGGGAAGCGGTCTTTTGCCGCGCTTATCTGAAAACGCGGTCGTTCCACATACCGACCTTTTTCATTTCCTGGTAATCGGCGATTATATCGAAGAAGAAGACGATTATGTTATCCTGGAAAGCCTGGCAAAAGGAACCGCGGTCGGCCGGTTATCATGGTATGCTGAATCGAATTATACCGTCTTCCGCATGAACGACCCTGATTACATGGTCCTGGGAAAGCGGGCGGCGGAACTGGCGTCGGAATTCGGGCGGCGGCATTACGACTATATGTTTTATGCGCGCCTGTTTGCCTGGGCCGCTGGTTATTGGACGAAGGAACTGGCGACCGGACATTTCCCGCCGCGGCCGGTTACAACCGACCGGATACCGTATAAGTCCGACCGTGATTTCATTTGTATCGAACTATACTTCGCAATATGGAACCTGGTCGGCCGCCGGATAAGGGCCCACGGTTGCGCGCCCATGCCCGCGGAAGTGATTAACGCCGTCAATCGCGGAACCCTGGCGGTCATTGACCATCATAACGGGGCGGTCGGCGACCCCTGGCGGGAACCCCGCGGGCCCGTGAACAATTACCCGAAGGTCGTCGGGGCGACGGCTGAAGCCATAAAGACCTTCGACCGGCTTGTCCTGGCAAAAGACGGGCTTGTCTATAAGGAACGGCCGGTCACTTCGAACGACTGGGTTCCCCTGGGTCAAGCTATGGAAGACTTGAAGAAGGATACCATCGTCCAGCTTGATAAAACGCGGGGATACGTTACACGATACCACGGCGACAATAACATTTCCCTTCTGGCCCAGGTAAAAAACCGCGGCGGCGTCAATTCCGAAGCGCGGAAACGCCAGGAAGAAAAGGCCGCGGAATCGAAGCCGCAAAGTGATAATCTTACAATCGAAGTAATGAACGATAAACGCGAACTGGTAAAGCCCCCGCAACTGTTAATACCAGGCGACGAAATCCATATAAAGAATCAAATCGGAATTGATAAGTCCGCGAAACCGGCCGGAAAAAGGGAATATCAGCAAAGGGAACCTTCAGAAGAAATCGAAGTCGCCATGAATAAACGAAAGCATGAACCAGGCCCCGACATTATCGCGCGCCCCCTGGGACAAAAGCGGAACCGCGTCCATGTTTACCGGCAACCTTACGGATGGCCGATTCGTTCCTGTGACTGGGTCGCCCAGGCCCCCGAAGACCTGGAAATCTTCTGGATGATACAGGAAGGACAAGCGGTCGGATTCTTCAACCTGGCGGCTGAAAAAGGACATTCAATCTGTAAACATTGTCGGGCGATAATCGAAGGGAAACGAGTATCAATCGGCGGGAAGAACCACGGTCACGGGAAAGGGGCCCCGCCGCCAGGGGAAAAGGAAGGTCAATAATGTTACCGACCGAAAAGCGTATAATCGCCGACCGGCTTCTGGCCTGGTTAAAGGAAAATGAACTGGACGCCTGGTCGCGCGCCTTCGATATGCTGAAGAAGGCTTCCTTCGCTTTGAACTGGGAAGTTTACGACCTTTGGAAAGGATACGACGTTCTTCTTATCATGGGGCGCGTCGAACGCCTTTCCAGTCATAAAAGCGCGGCCCGCGTTATCGACTGGCGGCCGTTGTCCGAACCGGCGTCGGCGAAGACCATAACGCCGGAAATTATCGAAGGGCTGAAATGTGTCAAAGGTAGCGTCGACGCCCTTTTAAGGCTGGTAAAATGAAGCTGGCAAATCCAAAGGAAAAGAAAATAATCGTTAAGGTCGACCGGAAGACGACCGGCGAAGTTTACAAGGGATACTTTACAAAGGTTATCCGGCGTCCGAACGAACATCGGCTGAATAGTCCCCCAGGTTGGGCCCATGACAAAGATACATTTGACCGCCTGGTTCGCCCGAACGCCCATACATTCCGCGTCGTCGATATGGCCGGACACCTGATATATGAAACGTCAATTAAACACTTCGACGCGAAGGCGTTCGTTATCAATCGCGGGTACGGCGAACAATACCTTCTTCCCTTGAACGACTGGGACGTCCGGTCGACCGTCCAGGAAAGGCTTATCAATGATTGAAAAACCGAAGCGGAAACATAAAAAGACCCGTACCGTTCCGCTGAATACGCAAAGGTCGCGGGAAAGGGCCGAACTATATTACATAATATACGAATCAATGGGCGTCGGCCGTACCCTGAAAAGATTATGGGCCGTCCTTCGTTCGGCTGGCGTGGAAATATCCCTGAAGCGGCTGGAAGAATATTCCGCCCCGCCGCCGCGGGGCCACGGCTGGCAAGCCCGTATCCTTGAACGTGCCGCGCGCCATGAATCCCAGGAATTCGTCGAAGTCCAGGCCCAGGTCGACCGAATGAATATCGAACACGTTCAAATGTTCGGCGACCTGAAGCTTCTTCTGGCGGCCGGTATTCAGAAGCACAAAACGAAGCTGGAAGAACAAGTCAAAGCCGGACTTCCGGCCGTCCTTGACATGGACTTTTCGGACATGGTACGTATGTCCGAAGCGATACAACGGGGCGAACGCCTGGCGCGGGGCCTGGCGACGTCGAAGGCTGAAGTTATCGTCGAAGTATTATCCCCGCTGGTCAAGGACATATTCGCCGTCTTCCTGGCGGCGAACAACATCACGAACGACCCGCCGGAACTGGTTCGGAAGCGGCAATCGGAATTCATAATGAGCGCGGACAAGGTACTGGCGACGTACTACACGCCCGCCGGTAAGCTGGCCGCGGTAATAAAGGGGGACAAGCCATGACGACTGAATGGAAGCGGAAGAATACTTTTATCAAAGACCTTCGCCAGTTCCTTCGACGGTTCCGTATCGTCGAAGTAACGCGGGACGTTTTTAAGGAACTGGAAGAAGTCGACATCCCGACCGGCGGCCGTCAATACCAGGAAACCGGCCGCTTCGTAATCCAGATTCGTTTGACGGGCTTCTGGCGGCAAAGGTAGAATAAGAAAACGAATGAAGGGGGGAACATGACAACGAATGAGACTGAAAACAAGCTGGTCGCAACCGTCCGCGGACTTGTCCGCCCTGTTATAACCTTTCTGGTTATACTGGCCCTGGTCGTCGTCCTGGTCGTCCTGGCGTTCCGGTATGCCGACGCGGTTATGGCGAAGGACATCGTTATCGCCTTCTTAACCCTGGTCGCGTCGATAACCGGCTTCTGGTTCGGTTCCAGGAAGAACGGGGAAAGCGGGTAATCATGGCGAACTGTAAGAAGTGTGGCGGCCCGCTGAAGAAGGGGAATATCAAGGTCATTCGACCGCGGGGGAAAAAGCGGCCGTATCGCGTTTGTCGGGTATGCCCGCCGAAGAAGCCGGATTTTAATATTCATTGTCCTGGCATAATCCCGCCGCCGGTTATTACATTCCCGCCGGTTGACCTTATACCCGACCTTCTTCCGCCTGGCGGCCCCAGGAAGCCCCAGGATACGACGGGCGGACGTCCCGCCGTCGTTGAAGTATGTCGGGAAGTAACCGGCCCCGACCCCGCCAGATTTCGATTCTTTATGACCCAGGAACAAGCGGAACGGGTTCTAGCCGCCGCTGAAAAGAACGTCGCCTTCGGAATGGGCGTATCCTTCGAAGCGATACCGGTTCCCGCGTTCCAGGTAGAAAACGACGCCGCGGCCTTCGACGACCTGGTCGAAGTAACCGTCAACTGGGGAAACAAATGAACGCTGAAGGAACTGGAACCAGTCCGACCGTAATCTTAATCATAGACAGCCCGACCGCGGCAACCTTGACCGCCGCAAAACTTCAAAAGCTGGCGGCCGTGGTATCCGTCCAGAGGTCGACCGAACCGGCTTGTCTCATAGTCGAAGCGGCGAAGGTCGCTTCCTTTGACCCGCTGGAAGTGTTTAACCTTCTGGCCGAACCGAAGAAGCGCGGCCGGTACTGGGAAAGCGATTTCAACCGGCAATTCGGAAGGCGGCGAAAATGAAATCCCGAAGCGCGAAACGGCTTAATAAAATGCACACCTGGGCCCATAGACGTTTCCATGACGCGAAGGCCCCGCGGTTTATGCGTTACTGGCTGGATATTCGAACCATCATTGAAAACCTGATTATTGGCGAAGACCCGTCGCCGTTATATCCCTGGGAAAACGAAAAGGCAAAGAAGCAACGTCTTCAAGCTGAAAAACGCCGGTATATTAAAGGGCCGAATGATACGAAAATGCCGGACTATATAGAATTGTCGCCGCCTGGGTTCTGTAACTGGTGCGGAACGCCCCTTCCGAAGACACACCGCCGCTTTTGTCCGGCGGTCATATTGAACCAGGGCGACCCGCTGGAACATAAGTCCCGCGCTTGTGCGAACGCTTATTTCAATTATTGGTGGACGGTTCCGCGCTGGAAGCGTATCGTCTTTATTCGCGACGGGTTCACTTGCCAGGAATGCGGCGTCAAACCGATTAAAACGAATCGACATGGTATCGAATTACCGGACTTCGGGGAACTGGCCGTCGACCATATCGTCCCCGTCGCCAGGGGCGGGAAGACGGAAACCTGGAACCTTCAAACGCTATGCCGGATATGTAATTCAAAGAAAAGGGACAAAGTACCGGACGGGGACGTTTCGTTGAACGTATGGCTGGCCCTGGATATTGCGAAACGTAAAGGGATTTTATGATAACTCGAACGCCTTACTTTTTCAAGGACGCTTCCGTCGCCGCCGACGCGAACCAGCGCGAAGACGAATCGAACTGGACGCGGACGCCCGCGACCCTGGGGGCCCACTTGTCCGCCGGTCATTATCAACGCTGGAATTATATCGATTTCCTGGCCGCCGACGCCGCCCAGGTTGCCGAACGCCAGTGTTTCAAAATTTACAACCTTCCGCCGCAACATGGCAAGTCCGAACTGATGTCCCACTGGCTTGTCGTTTGGTTCCTGAAGAAGTTCCCCTGGAAGAAGGTCGGCTTCGCTTCGTATGAAATGGGATACGCGTCGGAATGGGGCGGGAAGTGCAAAGATACCATAACCGAAAATTCCGAAGAACTGGGCCTTCGTTTGACCCAGGATACGAAAGCGAAAGGTCGCTGGCGGCTTTCCGGTTACGGCGGCGGAATGTATGTCGCCGGTATCGGGGGCCCCTTTACCGGACGCGGCTTCGACCTTATTATCATTGACGACCCCGTGAAGAACGACGCCGAAGCTTTGTCGGCCGTTTACCGGAAGCGGAACTGGAACTGGTATCGGTCGGTATGCCGAACCAGGCTGGCCCCAGGCGGGTCGATTATCGTCATTATGACCCGCTGGCATGAACAAGACCTGGCCGGTTGTCTTTTAGGAAACCCGCCGGAAGACGAAGGACAAGCGGCGATTCCCGAAAAGGATGTTTCGCCGGATAACTGGGAAGTGATTAACCTTCCGGCCCTGGCGGAAGACAACGACCCGATAGGCCGGAAACCTGGGGAAGCCCTTTGTCCCGAACGATACGACGAACCGGCCCTGAAGAAGCAACGGGTCGCGTCCGGCCCGTTCTGGTGGTCGGCCCAGTATCGCGGGAAACCGACGCCGGAAGGCGGCGGCATTATAAAGACCGCGTGGTTCAAATCATACGAAGACCGGAACCTTCCCAGGACGGAAAAGGGCGACCTTCATTTTTCGCGCCTGATTCAGATATGGGATACGGCCTTCAAAGAAGCGCAACGGAACGACCGGACGGCATGTTTGACCCTGGGCGAAGCGTTCAATCCAACCCGTTATTATATCCTTGACCTATTCGTGAAGCGGGTCGAATTCCCCGAACTGGTTCGCTTCTGTAAAGCGTATTATCATAAATGGAACCCCGACCGCGTCCTGGTCGAAGATAAGGCGTCCGGTATATCATTGATTCAACAAGTCCGCGCGGACGCCGGTATCCCGATTAAAGCGATAACGGTCAATTCCGGCGAAGACAAAGTCACGCGGGCCCATACCGTAACCGGCATACTGGAAGCGGGCCTGGTCTTCGTCCCGCTGGTCGCGCCCTGGCTGGCCGATTTTCTTCAGGAAGTCGGGGCCTTCCCGAACGGGGCCCATGACGATATTGTCGACGTCCTGGTTCATGGATTGCGTTACCTGAAGCCCCATTTATCCGGCCAGCGGATTGTCGCCGAAGTCGGGGAAAAGAAATCCCGCTGGAAGTGATTCACGATTGCGCTTTCCATGACGTCATATTGACACAATGGAAAATTTAATATATAGTTCGGATAAAAGCCCGAATCTATTGTCGAAAGGACTTGAAGACATGGACAAACCAGGGCAGAATCAAAACCGCCGCCATAATTCCAGCCGCCCGAATAATGGGCGGTCTTTTGTTAGTAGGGGCGCGCGCCCGTTCCCCCAGGCAACCGGAAACCAGGCGAACCGGATTATCGGCGTAAAGGGCCTGAAGAACATGGGCGGCCGGATACAGGAAGAATACTTAAACGCAAT
>Ga0172380_10002352_pt1 | contig 29423 bp, 20 predicted proteins | sample Leawe162metaG_FD_119747 | JGI IMG/M metagenome (GOLD analysis project Ga0172380, IMG submission 119747) | Leachate microbial communities from a municipal landfill in Southern Ontario, Canada - Leachate well 162 metaG | ecosystem: Engineered > Solid waste > Landfill > Unclassified | place... | reverse complement strand
CTTCCAGGCCGGAATGGCGATGGGGAAGTTCCAGGGGGTGACCAGCGCCACGACCCCCAGCGGCGCGCGCACACTCCTGCAATCCTTATTCGGCAGTTCCGAGGGTACGGTTTCTCCCTGCAGTCTGCGCCCTTCGCCAGCCATGTAAAAGGCGATGTCGATCGCTTCCTGCACATCGCCCAGCCCTTCGGTGAGCACCTTGCCCATCTCGCGGGTGACCAGCTCGCCGAGCCTCTGTTTGTTATGGCGCAGCAGTTCGCCGGCCCGGAACAGGATTTCTCCCCGTTGTGGAGCGGGCATCAGTCGCCACTCCGGATAGGCTCTCCTGGCCGCGGCCACGGCCAGGTCCACATCCGCCCGGCTTGATAGCGCAGCCTCGGCAACGATGTCGCGGGTGTCGGCCGGGTTGCGGCTGGCAAAGCGCCGGCCATCAACGGCATCGGACCATATGCCGGCGATGAAGTTTCTATTAAGCCTGGACATAAGGCACCTCCTTGTATTCCTGATAAAAATGATACCAGCTTTTTGCCGTTACGCCATTGCCTGCCGGGAGATTGCATCCGTTCTATTCCTGTTCGTTGGCGAGCACCACCTCACCGCCATTGAATGTCGCAGCATTTCATGATCTGAACCCGGTTTAAATTTGATTTGTGATTGTCGCACCGCCATTTGTGTACTAGTATGTAAAATTGACCTTCAGGAAAGTCCATGCCCTGAAAAACAGATTACGTGCGCTCACGAATTATTCCCTGCATGCATTTGCAGAAAATACCTTCTGACGTTCTAAAAGGAATCCGATGCGTTCGTTTGTCTTCTCAAACCTGCCGATACGTATCCAGCTGATTGCGCTTGCTGTTCTGCTGACGCTGCCTGCCATGGGGATCATTGTCTACTCAGGCCTCAAGGGGCGCAACGAGGACTATCGCAAAGCAGCTATCGAATCCCAGAAGCTTGCCGACCACCTTGCCGCAGAGCAGGCAAACCTGGTACATGAAGCCCGGCAACTGGGCGGCTTCCTCACCGAACTGCCGGATGTGGTCAATCGCAAAACGGACAGGGTCCAGTCCATCATCATCAAAACCCTTAAAAAGAATCCCCAGTTTCTAAACATACTCATTACTGATGAACATGGTACGGTCTGGGTCTCGGGTCTTCCCTTCACCCGTCCGTTGTCAGTCGCGGAGCGGCGCTATTTCAGGAATGCCCGGACAACCGGACATTTTTCATCTGGCGAGTACATCGTCGGTTCCATCTCGCATAAGCCGACCATTGCCATGGCATATCCCATTGTGGATCACGATGCTTTCCATGGTGTCGTAATGATCAGCCTGGATCTGGATGTTTTGAAATCCATCCTGAAACGCTCCCAGTTGCCGTCCAGTTCCAACTATATCCTGGTTGATCATAAGGGGATCATTATCAGCCGGGGCAGCGATAACGGCCGAAATGTGGGGGAGCCGATGCTGCCCGCGGATCTGAAAAAGATGGAACAGGGACCGGATCGGGACACGTATGAATTCACGCGCGCCGATGGTGACCGGCGCATAACAACCTACCGCAAGCTGCGCCTCCCTGACGAACAGACCCCCTACGTATACGTGCGGGCAGGGATATCGATAAAATCGGCCGTTGCCAAGGCTAATCGGCAACTCATGTACAACATCGGCGTCCTGATACCGTTTGTCCTGTTTGCCTTGATTTGTGCCATTTTTATCGGCAAACGTTCCATCGTTGACCGCGTTAAAAAGCTTCAGATGGCTTCGCAGCGCATCGGCGGGGGGGATCTGAAGGCGCGTGTCGGTGATCAGGTTGTGGGGGGGGAGCTGGGCGATCTGGGACGTGCCTTCGATGAGATGGCGCGCACCCTGGAAAAGAACATCGATGAGTTGAACCGGTCGCAACTGATGCTGCATGAAAAGGCGGTGATGCTGGAAGACGAAATTGCCGAGCGTCAGGTTGTGCAGGAAGATCTGGCAGACAAGCAGCGAATGCTCGAATCACTGAACCGGACCCTTGAAGATCGCATTGAAACGGCGGTTAAAGAGTTGCGCCAGAAGGACCAGACCCTTATACAGCAAAGCCGTCTGGCGGCCATGGGCGAGATGATCAACAACATCGCCCACCAATGGCGTCAGCCCCTCAATCTGATCAGCCTGATCGTTCAGGGATTGCCGGAGTGTGAAAATCTGTCTCAGGAAGAGCTGGATCGTGAAGTTGAGCGAATCATGGACGTTATCCTGCATATGTCCCAGACCATTGACGATTTCCGCTATTTTTTCCGTCTGGACAAGGAAAAGATCCTCTTTGCCGCCAATAATTCGGTTGCAAAGGCGGTGGAGTTCATCAGTCCCAGCCTGCACAGCAAGGGAATCAATATTTTTATTACGGAACAGTCCGAGGTCAGTGTCTTTGGCTATAGCAATGAATACGCCCAGGTTCTGCTCAACATACTGAGCAATGCCAAGGATGTGCTGGTGGAGAGAGGCATAGCGGAGCCGCGCATCGATGTCAGAATCTTCCGGTCGGATGAGAATTCAGTTGTTACGATCACTGACAATGGTGGCGGGATCGGGGTGGAAATCATGCCCAAAATATTCGATCCCTATTTTACCACCAAGGAAAAAACGCAGGGGACCGGCATCGGCTTGTATATGTCAAAAATCATCATCGAGCAAAATATGGGCGGCAGCTTGAGCGTCCAGAATGTTGAAGGAGGCGTCGCATTCCGCATCGAGGTCTAACGACCCGCAATCTTCGTGCGTAACGTCAATACGGCATTGCCCTGGAAACCGTTCAGTTTGAGCCCCAGCGGTCAAGAACCCTGCAATTAAGGGCATCTTTTAGTTCCTGCCTCAATGCGATTAACGCTTCTTTCTCTTCCCCGTAGGATTGGTTTATGGACTCGGTAACTGTTGAGTGCAATTTGACCAGTTTGTTGCGATCCCCGATAGATGCCCTCAGTTCCCTGCGTAGAGCCTGTATTGATGGCATGGTATACCTCGCGTATATGATTTCAGCATCGTGACCATGTTGAGTTTGCCCGCTGCGTTACGGAAACGTCATGCGGTATCCATGCTGCTTCCGCATCGCAGCAACACGCCGTCGTTGCCGAACGGGCAACGACAGGACATCACCTAATCTTCAACAACTCCCCATTTGTCCATGAAATTGATGTGATGGAGTTTGTTCTGAACATTGACTTCCGCCAGTACATCGTCGCCTTCCTCTTGTGACAGTCCAACGCTGGGACGGACTCCCATCCAGTACGCAGCGGTTTCTGTCGGATTGTCAGTGGGGCGCGGAACTGGCGGGCCGGACTTGTAATGCCCTTCTACAAAGAGTGCTGCCTCGTACTGGCGCTGGGTTTTGACGAGATAGACCTCCACCAGCATCCCGTTTTTCAGGGTTTTTTCCAGAATTTGAGCGATAACCGTTACACCGTGGGGGACATCTATGAGCGCCATGATTTCTTTACCTCCAATTATGTAGTGACTGCCATGTTGTTCGGATTTGGTAACTGTGTAACGTGGTACGAAAAAACCTGCATCTTCTTTCGAAAAGGCAGGCAATGAACCGGAATCGCAGCTATCTACCGTTTCGGTAACCCCTCTTCCCGTTCTGGGCAGGTGGCTTTGCGTCATCCGATTCCCCGGATTTTGCCTTTTCGTCGTTGATATTCAGTTTTGAATTACAGCTATATTTATGAGCGGAATGTGTCCATAAGTCAATAGATAAACCTGAAACCGGTGGTAAGGGATGCGCTTGAAGCCAGCCCGTCTGACGTCAAAATATTCACCTGCTGATTCAATAAGTTAAAGTCAGTAATATCAAGCAATGAATAAAGAATAATCAAGCAACTGTACAATTTAAAAGCAATTTCCAAAATGTTTGACAGGGCTTGAGAAACCGGTATGCTCAATCAGCCTTCAGCATCCATGAGCCTTTGTTTTTCCAATCCACATTCACTCCTGCTGTTGATGAAGAGGTTCCGTTCAATGGATACAAATGACTACCAGAAAATCCGGTTCCTGTTTGACGACTACCTGCGCATGTATTCATCCCGCGATGATCAGCTTACCGCGCATTTCAGCGATGACTTTTCCGGCTTTACCGGGGGTGGTGATTTTCTGGTCAAAGACAGGGAAGAATGGGTCGCGATTACCCGTCAGGATTTCGCTCAGGTCAAGGAACCGCTCCGAATAGAACTCAAGGACCTGGCTATCCAGTCACTGGCTGATACGATCGCCGTCGCAACCGGTTTCTTCACCATTCACCTGCCGATCGAAGACCACATCCTGTCTCGGGAGACAGCCCGCCTGGTGCTTATTTTCCGCAAGGAAGCCGCCGGATGGAAAATTTCGCACAGCAGTATTTCCATTCCCTACTATCTGGTTCGCGAGGGGGAGGTCTATCCGCTGAAGGAGTTGGTGGAGCGCAACCGATTCCTGGAAGAGCAGGTCGCCGAACGGACGACTCAGCTTTCCGAGTTGAACGATAAACTGCAACAGACCAATGAAGAGCTGGCACGAGAGATTGCCGAGCACAAGCGGGCAGAGGTGGCGCTGCGAGAGAGCGAGGCCCACTACCGCCTGTTGGCGGAGGATGCTTCCGATGTTCTCTGGAGGCTGGACAGCGACTACCGCTTTACCTATATCAGTCCGGCTGACGAACGACTGCGCGGTTTCAAGGCGGACGAAGTGCTCGGCCACCATGTTTTTGAATTTTTTGACGGGGAAGGGATCGCTACGCTCAAGAAGAAGGCCCAGCAGCGCCAGGAAGCGGAACAGAACGGAATAATGTCAGGCACCACAACCTTTGAAGCCCGGCACCTGTGCAAGGATGGCCGCTGGATCTGGGTGGAAATCAGCTCCATACCCATGCGCGATGTGAATGGAGCCGTTACCGGTTTCCACGGTATATCGAGGGAAGTAACAGAGCGCAAAGAACGTGAAAAAGAGTTGCTGAAAATAGAGAAGCTGGAATCACTGGGTGCCCTTGCCGGGGGCATTGCCCACGATTTCAACAATATCCTGACCGGGATCATGGGAAACGTATCCTTTGCCCGGATGTTCCTTGATGATACCCACAAATCATTCAAACCGCTGGTTGAAGCAGAGAAGGCATCGGTGCGGGCTACGGAGCTTTCCCATCAACTCCTGACCTTTGCCAGGGGTGGCGATCCGGTCAAGAAGGTTGTTTCACTCCAGTTCCTTGTGAGCGAATCCGTCTCGCTGTTCCTGCGTGGCTCAAACGTAAAAGGGGTCGTCGAAATTCCCGACTCGGTTCACGCCATCGAAGCTGACCAGGGGCAGATGAACCAGGTATTTCACAACCTCATCGTCAATGCCGCGTTTGCAATGCCGGACGGAGGAACGCTGGTTGTCACCGCAGAGAACGAGATTCTTGCCGTTGCAAACAGCATGAACCTTCCGGGGGGCAGTTATGTAAGGCTTTCGTTCGCCGATCAGGGGTGCGGGATATCTGAAGACGACCTGAAACGGATCTTTGACCCCTACTTTACGACCAAGTCGGATGGAAACGGGCTTGGGCTCGCCTCAGTTCACTCGATAGTAAAAAGGCATGGCGGCCATATCGGCGTCAGTTCGTCGCCAGGCAACGGTACAACCTTTACGATCCATCTGCCGTCAATCGGCGAGACATACGCCAGGCATCAAACCGGCGCTGAAGAACCGCAGATCTTAGCTGTTCATACGGGTGGTTCAGTTCTTGTCATGGATGACGAGGAGATTATCCGGGAGATGACGACAGAAATGCTCGATTACCTGGGATATCAGGTAATAACGTGTGAGAACGGTGCTGAGGCAGTAGCAGAGTATCAGGCGGCCTGCGCAGCAGGGGCAGCCTTTTCCGCCGTTATCATGGATCTGACCATTCCGGGAGGCATGGGTGGAAAGGAAGCGGCAGAGCAGATTCTTGCCATTGATCCAAATGCGTGCCTGATCGTGTCGAGCGGCTATTCAAATGATCCGATCATGTCTGATTACAGCGCCTATGGGTTTAGCGGTGCGATTGCGAAACCGTACAAAATGACGGAATTCGTGGAACTGCTCAGTTCGATGATGTCCGGGCGTTGAAATAGTCATGTCGTAACATTCAGGTTTTTCGTCACAGCGTTGAGAGTCACGTTGCTTTTGATTTGGTCAATTCCCATCCCTTCCCAATTGTTTTTTCTTCATTTTTTCCGATTTTAAAATCCTTTGTAAAACCAGTATGTTATGAAAAGTGTAACGAAACTTTACAGTTGTGTAACGTATTGATCTACTTGAATAAATTAATGGAGTGTAAAGAAACGTTACACTTTATTAGAGACCTAACTGACTGAAAATACACTTGATTGATGCGCGCAAATGAGATAGGCATTATGTGAATGATTTAGGATGTTCTGGTCTATTGCTTGCGGGTAATGGTCGAGGTGGTGGGCGGGGGGATGGAAGCTTGAAGTGCAGCTCTGGTTTGGGAAGTACGCCAATGAAGGCAAAGTGATGATGTAGATTAGTTGATTAACCCGGCACTTAATCGACGAATTAACAATGTTAAATAGGGCTGAGAACAGTAGTCAGCTCTTCTGAAACTACTGATAAAATAATAAGTTACCAGTATTGTAATTCTATTGCCACCTGTTGTTGAAATTGGAGGTCATATGTTAAATAATTTGGTAAAACTAGTCTCGGTATTGCTTATACTTATGTCATCAGATGTTTTTGCTTGGACTTCTTTTATAACAGGATCCACAGGTTACACCGAGACAGGAAATGGAGGCCGACTTGAGGCTGTAGAGTGTGGAGCTGAGTACGATATATTTGATGGCACTACTACTAATAGCTACTTGGTATCGTATAACAACAACGTCGCAACTTCTAGTGTCGCAAGAAGAACCATCGGCACCGGTATAGTATATAACGGTTCTTGCAGTGAAGCGGACCGATGGCCGGTTGATGGCAGCTCTAGTTTGAGCTGGCCACCCACAAATACCTCTACTTACGGCTTTAATGCGGGAAAATTTGTTTCTGCATCTTCTGGATTTGATGGCGGTTTTTATTGTAATAATAACTGTGTTAAAACATTGGAAAACTCACTGCAATGGATCAATACCAAAGAAGCTTTCAATAGTTTTTACCTAACGTATGATTACTGTTCATCAGATAAAAAACTGAAATCAGTTACGGTAAATACTGCTCACTCGTCCAGTTACATTGGAGTAATATTACTGAATGGTTTGCGACCAACGAATGTGCAAACCACAATAAACGGGCTTTATAATTCTAGTTGGGATTTACCTGTTGCAACCTGTAATTCATCAACAAGTTTTTCCTTTTCTTCTGTTTCAGGACTTGTGTCTGGACAGTTTTCTGTTTCGCCGAAATACTGTACACTTTCGATCGACTCTCTCCTTGGTTCCAGCAAAATAATAAATCCAACCTCCGGCGGTGACCTGTTAATAAAAGGTAGTATCAGCGACTCATCCGGTCAGCTGATCAACTGGACACTCACCATGCCGGATGGAAAAACCAGAACTGGTACAGGAAAATCCGTTAGCGAAACATGGGACGGCAAAGATGTCAGCGGCAAGGTTGTTGAGCCAGGCAGCTACTCCGCTACCCTCACCGCGTGGACCACTGACGGCCAGTGCATCGACACTAAACCCCTCAATATCACCGTCACCAAAGCCGAAGACGGCCAATGCGGACTCTATGTCCAGTTTGGATCATCCGCCCATATGGCCAGCGGTAACCTCTCCCATTCTCAAGAACTGTTCTCTTCACGCGGCGGGGCTTTACCTGTCGGCATGAGCTTGTACTACAATAGCCTCGATCCCGCAAAAGGATCTTTGGGGCGCGGTTGGAGTCACAGTTACGATCTGTCGCTCAAGGAAAACAGCGATGGTTCGGTGCTGATCAGCGAGGGCAACTGGAAGCATAAGTATTACACGCTTTCCAATGGCGTCTATACTGGCCAGCCTGGCAATTATACGGCTCTTGCAAAGAATAGCGACGGCACTTTTGTCCTTACTTACAAGAATGGACAGGTTTATTCCTTTGCCAACGCTAAGATAGCCACCATCACTGACCGTAACGGCAACACCACGGCCTTTGCCTACAACGGCGGCAAGCTTGCCACTGTCACCGATACGTCGGGGCGGGTTGTCGGCTTTACCTACGATTCCGCCAATCACCTGACTTCGCTTTCCGACCCATCCGGTAATGCCTATGCCTTTACGGTAAACGATACACTTACGTCAGTTACCCAGCCGGATGGCGGCACATGGCGCTACACCTACGACGCCAACTCGTTCATGCTCACCAAAACCGATCCGCTGGGCAATGTTACCGGCTATGCCTACGATGACCAACATCGGGTGATTACCTCCACCGATCCAGAAGGGAAAACCAGAAGCATCGCCTACCCCCAGACGAGCGATACCGTCAAATCCACCAGCTTTACCGAAAAAGACGGCGGTGTATGGAACTACAGCTACGACACCGCAAGCGGCTATCTGCTCAGCAAGACCGACCCGCAGGGCGGCACCACTTCCTACGGCTACGACGCCAACGGTAACCGTACATCCACCACAAACCCGGACGGTACAAACACCTCGGCCACTTATGACGTTACCGGCAACATGCTCACCAGCACCGATGCCTTGGGGCAGACCACCGGCTACACCTACAACAGCTTCGGGCAGGTAACGGGCATTACCGATCCGCAGGGCGGCACCACCGCCTATGCCTATGACACCAGGGGCAACCTGACCGCGCTGACTGACCCGACCGGCGCAACCACAACTTACGTCTACGATACCAAAGGCAACATTGCGAAAGTGATTGACCCAGCCGGACAAACCACCAGCTTCACCTATGATCTGAAGGGGAATTTGACTACGGTCACGGATAGCAGCGGTGCAACCAGCAGTTTCAGCTATGACGCTGCTGGAAATGTTACTTCCTCCACCGATGCCAAAGGGGCGGTTACTCAGTTCGTCTACGACAGCAGAAACCGCCTGATCAAAAGCATCGATCCGAATGGCAATGCTACCCTATACAGCTATGATGCCAACGGCAACAAACTCTCCGACACCGACGCCAATGGCAATATAACCAAGTATGAGTACAACGGCAAAAACCAGCTCATCAAAACAACCGACGCTCTTGGCAACAGCACCATCTACAGCTACGGCGGCAGCAGTTGCCCGAGCTGCGGGGGCGGCAATGGCGAGAAGCTGACCACGCTCACCGATGCCAACGGCAACAGCACCAGTTATCTGTACGACCAACTAGGCCGACTGAGCACGGAAACCGACCCGAAAGGTAATTCAACCAGCTACGTCTACGATGCCAAAGGGAACCTGACCACCAAGACCGATGCCAATGGCAACACGATCAGCTACAGTTATGATGGCAACGGCAGGCTGTTGAAGAAAAAATATGCCGATAACACGGAAGAAAGCTACAGCTACGATGCCAAAGGGAATATCCTGAGCGCCACGAACAAGGATATCGCCTACAGCTTCAGCTACGATGCTGCGGGGCGGATTGTTTCAACGACTGACAGCAACAACAGGTTTCTCCAGTACAGTTACGACAATACCGGTAGAAAAACAAAAACGATCTATCCCGAAGGCAGCGTGGTCAGCTACACCTATGATGGCACGGGCAGACTGGCTACGATCACCAACGGCGGCGGCAGGACATATAGCTACAGCTATAACAATCTTGGCAGAAGAACCAAACTCACCTTTCCAAATGGTGCAACGGCCAACTATGGTTATGACACGGCCGGACGCCTGACCAACCTCGATCACAAAACCTCAAGTAATAAGATCATTACCAGCTTCAGCTATACCCATGACAAAGTCGGCAACCGCCTGACAAAAACAGAACCGGATACCACCTGGAATTACGGCTATGATACCGTGTACCGGATTCTTCAATCATTGCCGACAAAACAGAACAAAGAGAAAGATGAAGGAAGAAACTCCGAAAAGTACAGATACGATCCGGTTGGTAACCGCTTGATAGGTCCGCAACAACGGGATAGTTACCGCTACGGTTCCGGCAACCAGCTTCTGACGAACCGGCATCTTGGTTTCAGCTATGACAAGAACGGCAACCTGACAACGAAAGGCAAACTTAATGTCGGAGATTATGACCATCATGACGAAGTCACCAACGATGATTCCGGCAATCGATGGTTCTATAGCTATGATTTTGAAAATCGTTTGATCAAAGCGGAAACCAAAAACGGCGACGAAAGCGCCACTGTCAGTTTTACCTACGATCCATTCGGCAGAAGGATCGGAAAGAAGGTTGAAAAAACTGAACACGGCAAAGCGAAAGAAATCGAAGGCCTCAGCTATGTCTACGACGGCCAGACGCTCATTCTTGAGTACGCGACCCAAAAAGATGACGAACATCAGAATAAAACCGGGCTCACCAAATACGTCCACGGCCCGAACATCGACGAACCGCTGTCAATGCAGCGGGATAACGAGGTAAACTTCTATCATGCCGACGGGCTGGGCAGCGTTGTTGCTCTGACCGACAAGGAGCAGAAATCCATCGAAACCTATGAGTATGATTCGTTTGGGAATTTGAGAGGGGATGTAAAACCGATGCAGCCGTTTACTTATACGGGTAGGGAGTGGGATAAGGAAACTGGCCTCTACTATTACCGGGCAAGATACTATGATCCGATGGATGGGCTGTTCCATCAGAAAGACCCGATTGGGTTTGATGGAGGGATTAACGTCTATGCTTACGTCCAAAATAATCCCATTAAACGTAAAGATCCTTATGGGTTGGCGTACTTTGCCAAAAGGCACTTAGGTCCCTTGCCGTGGCTTGGAACCAATGCCGATGATAACAGATTGAATACTGAATTAGTTCACGAACAACTTTTTTTTGAAGACGGTGAATCACCAAGCAATATTGGTTACTTTAAGAGCCCTGAAGGTGAATTTCATGTAGGACTCTTAAAATCAGACTCGCCAAACGATTTATCTTCATACAGAACTAGGGAGAGTGGATACGACGATTGTGTCATGAGAAAAGCTTATAAGAAAGTCACTCTATTGCCATATTTTGAATTGGGTTTCAATTGCCAAGCTTGGGCTGATGCGGTAAGAAAAGAGTATTGGAAATTATATAATTCTACAAAATAAGCTAGGAGTTTGTATAAAATGATACTTATCAGCGTAATATGTTTACTAGTTTCCTTGCTCTTCTTTGTGATTGCAAAAAAGTTAAATAAATATGTGAGATATATTGTTACTGCAATAATTGCATTTGCTCCTGTGATGCTATTAATATTTCTTATGTTAACAGGCGACAAGGCACCTATTGATACTCCAATAATTTATCTAGGACCAAATATGATTGCAAATTTTGAACAGGAAAAGCAGTACAAGATCTTAGTTGAGAATGGAAAGGAATTTGAATCGAAAGGTAAGTATAAGGAAGCCATTTTTGAGTACAATAAAGCAATTAAAGTCAATAGAGTAGCGCTTCCTTCATACTACGTTTTATTGAATATGGCAAATGCACAATATTTAACAAAAGACACCTCAGGATGTAAAAAATCTCTATTAGAATTTATCAGATTAGCTGAAATAGAAATTAATCCGGAACTTGTTAAGAATCCACCATTTACAATTCTGGACAATACGGGCACAAGATTGACAGAGCTCAAGTCTGACATCAACAACGCAAAGAATTTACTAGCAAAATGCACCCAATGAGACCTGTTGCTTTGGAATAGAGCAAGCGCAGGGGGCAGGGCTACGTAATTCATAAAATCTAAGTTTTGAATGAGAGTTCAATGGCACGACTGTTGCGCATAACATACCCCGGAGCGTTCTACCATGTGACCACACGTGGTAATGAGCGCGGGAATGTTTTTAAGAGTCGAAGAGATCAAGAGAAGTTTGGCTTTTAGGAAAAGAGTCTGAAGGAAAAGGTCGCTCAGGTGAAGGGAATATTGAAAATATGAATTATGTAGACCATCTGATGGGGGCAGTGCACCATGGGCAAGATAACACTCTATGGAAGAATAATAGGAATAGTCATGTTGATTTTGAGCGTGCTTAGCTGCAATAAAACGAATACTACAATTATTGCAGAGGAACCGACAAGGGTATTTAAAAACTACCCTGATAGCGGACCTCCTAACTTAGATGAAGTAATTGCTGTATTGAATAAAGGGGAAACTGGCGCTGTAATACATTCGCGGTACTCAAAGGATGCTATGTATTACAAAATAAGATTGAAAGACGGTCGTAAAGGTTATGTGGTGTTTGGTGATAAATTTAGAGTCGAGAAAAAACATTAGTATATGGATTTTTCTAAACAAAAAATGGGTGAGATCATGAGAGTACTGAAGGGCTTTATTTTATCAATTTGTTTTGCAGCTAGCATGCAACTGACCGGATGCGGAGACAATAATTCCAGTAACACGCCAATTGTTTCTCAGTATGCAATCACTGAGCATGCCACCCCTGCAACCGGGAGGATGGCAAATGACATCACATCCGGGCCTGATGGCAATCTCTGGTTTACAGAAGAGGCTGGCTATATCGGGAAAATTTCCACAGCAGGAGTAATCACCGAGTATGCCGTCACTACAGGGGGGCGTCCTGTTTTCATCGCAGCAGGTTCTGATGGTAACCTATGGTTTACAGATATGGCATCCCCATATATCGGAAAAATCACCATAACAGGATCAATAACCGTTTATTCAACGGGGAGTATTCCAAGTTGCATCACATCCGGTCCTGACGGAAATCTCTGGTTTACAGAAATGGCTGGTAAAATAGGAAAGATCACTACGGCTGGAGTAGTCACGGAGTTCGATGTCCCCACGATCAACGGTTACCCCTTTGGCATTGCATCTGGTCCTGATGGAAATCTCTGGTTTACAGAACAAGCTGGGAAAATAGGAAAAATTACCACAGCGGGAGTAATCACTGAATATGACGTCCCTTCGGTTGGTAGTTTTCCATTTGCCATAACATCCGGCACTGACGGCAATCTCTGGTTTACTGAAATTATTGGCAATAAGATCGGGAAGATCACGACAGCAGGAGTAATCACCGAGTATGCTATCCCTACGATGGGGAGTAGACCCGGTGGTATCGCTTCCGGTCTTAACGGCAATCTATGGTTTACTGAAACAACAGGCAATAAAATCGGAAAGATCACCACGGGTGGAGCAATCACTGAATATACTGTTCCTACATCCGCGAGTAATCCAGGAGGCATCACATTCGGTCCTGACGGCAACATCTGGTTTACTGAATCTAATAAAATAGGAGTGGTCAAATAGTCACGTTGCCGCCGTAAAAGAGTGAATGAAGAGTCAACAGCTCATTCACCCAAAAAACGATAACAGTAAAATGTCCAACAAACGCCAAGACCGTCCTAATAAACTGGCCGGTCACACTCATTGTCGTTACCCACCAAGCAATTCCGGTTGGGGTGATGTAACGGGCGACAGTTTGCTGGATATTGCAGCATCATGGTCGTTTGATGGATTTATGTCTTACCTCGGTGAATAAGTGCTCACCATATTTTGATCCAATCATTACGGGAGGTTCTCATGAGCAAGAAGATCGGTATCCTTACCGGCGGCGGCGACTGCCCCGGCCTTAACGCTGTTATCCGTGGCGTCGTCAAGAGCGCCATCATCCGGCATGGCTGGGAAGTGGTCGGTATCGAGGACGGTTTCGACGGCCTGCTGGATCTCAACAAATGCAAACCATTGACCCTGGAGAGCGTACGCGGGATCCTGCCTCGCGGTGGCACCATCCTTGGCACCACCAACCGTGGTAACCCTTTTTCCTATCCCATGGAACAGGACGGCACGACAGTCATTGTCGATGTGTCCGACAGGGTGGTTGAAAACTTTCGCACGCTGGGACTCGATGCCCTGATTGCCGTAGGGGGGGAGGGGTCGCTCAAGATCGCACTGGAACTGTCGAAAAAAGGGGTGCCGGTGGTGGGGGTGCCTAAAACCATCGATAACGACCTGCGCGGAACCGACTTCACCTTCGGTTATAATACTGCCCTGGAGACCGCTACCGACGCGCTGGACAAACTGCACACCACCGCCGAGAGCCATCACCGGGTGATGATCCTGGAGGTAATGGGGCGCTATGCCGGCTGGATCGCACTGGAATCCGGAATAGCCGGAGGCGCCGACGTGATCCTGATCCCCGAGATTCCCTTTGACCTCGGCCATATCTGCGAATCCATCCAGAAGCGTTCCAAGCGGGGGAGCCGTTTCAGTATCCTTGTGGCCGCAGAGGGTGCTTTTCCCATCGGCGGCGACCGGGTCGTGGCCAAGGCGGCTGACGACCGCACCATGATCGAGCGACTGGGAGGCATCGGCCAGTACGTGGCGAAACAGATCGAGAAGTGCCTGGAAATGGATGTCCGTGTCACCGTACTCGGCCACCTGCAACGGGGCGGTTCACCCACCACCTTTGACCGCGCCCTGGGGAGCCGGTTCGGCACCAAGGCTGTTGCGATGATAGCTGCCGGGGAGTTTGGCCTGATGGCCTGCCTGCGGGGGAGAACCATCTGCACGGTCTCTATCGAGGATGCCACCCGCGACCTCAACCTGGTCGATCCGGAGGGGGAAATCGTGCGTACAGCCGAGGATCTCGGCATCATGATGGGACGCTGAAGAAGCAACCGGAAACGTTTTGCCTCATGATTACCTCGTGATTACCAGGATTTAGAACTTTAAATCTTAAGTAAATTATGAAGTAATCGCGAAGTAATCATGAAGCTGAAACAGGTTCTGAATCGAGAAGTCACCTGCCTGTTATTAGCCTCTGTAAAGACGTAAGTAGTAAGAAAGTCATAAACGCCCAGGCTGCCTGCGCGAAGGAAACTGATGCGATCGATATTTATCTCCGTAATCCTGCTGTTTTGCTTCTCCTCCATTTCTCATGCGGCGCGGCTCGATACCTCGTTTGACTTTTCCACCATCGAGACCCCCCATTTCTCCATCCATTTTCACCAAGGGCTGGAGGCGGTTGCCCAAAAGGCCGCGGGTATCGCCGAGGATGTGCATGGTAAACTGATCAAGGAATTCATCTGGGAGCCGAACGAAAAAACCGAGATGGTGCTGATCGACAACAGCGATTTCAGTAACGGCTTTGCCACGGCACTCCCGTATAATACCATCTATATCCAGGTGGTCCCGCCCAGCCTCGCCTCGACTCTGGGCGAGTACGACGACTGGCTGAAGGTCGTGATCACCCATGAATATACCCACATTATCACCATGGACCCTTCTCGCGGCTACTGGAAAGTCGTCCGGAAGATCTTCGGCAAAACAGTCCCCGGTGCCGATCCGCTCACCGAACTGCTTTTCCTGGTTACCGCTCCGCCGAACACCTTTATGCCGCGCTGGTGGCATGAGGGTATGGCTACCTGGGCCGAAACCGAGTACACCGGCAAGGGGCGGGGCAGAAGCAGCTACTACGACATGGTTTTCCGCATGGCGGTCGCCGGGGATAATTTCCCCTCCATTGCCCGGATAAACGGCGATGTTCCCAACTGGCCGTCGGGCAATCTTCCGTATATGTTCGGCTACCGGTTGCAACGGTACATTGCGGACACCTACGGAAAAGAAGCCCTCGGCACGCTGAGCATCGCCCATTCGGGACGCTTCCCCTATTTTATCGGTTCACCGCCGCAGGATCTGTTCGATGACAAGAGTTATCGCGAGCTCTATGGGGACATGATCGCCGCGCTTAAACGTGATGAGTCGCACCGCATCGCGACCCTTGCAGCGGTTCCGTTCACCCCGTTGCGCACGGTTTCGAACAGCGGGGAAGAGCTGACCAATCCGAGGTTTTCCCCCGACGGCAGCCGGATCGCCTTTACCAGAAACGATCCGCATGACCATACCTCTACCATCGTCACCGACAAGAGCGGGGGCACCGTCCTGGCCGAATTCCGCCGCAACTACTCGGATGGCAGCATCTGCTGGTCTCCCGACGGGGGGAGCCTCTATTTCACCCAGACCGAGATCAATCACGGTTTCAACACCTACCAGGACCTGTATGCGTATGACGTTGCGCGCGACTCAATTACCCGCCTGACCCACGGGCAGCGGCTGGGTGACGTTGACCTCTCCCCCGATGGCAGGCTGTTTGCCGCGGTCGTCAGCGCGCGGGGAAGCCAGAACCTGGCGCTGCTCGACATGAATGGCGCAACGAAGGGGGCGAAACCCCGGCTGGTTACGGAGTACAGCCAGCAGCGGGTCTCCTCGCCGCGCTGGTCGCCGGATGCCGTGTTTATTTCCTACGCGCTGACGGACAATTCCGGACAGACCACGGTTCACCTCTATGAAGTCTCTTCCGGCATGGATCGGACGCTTTTCGCCGTGAACCATACCGCAGCCTATCCGGTCTGGTCCAGGGACGGCTCTTTTCTCATCTATGTCTCTGACGAGACCGGTGTATTCAACCTCTTTAGCTATGACCTGAAAGAGGGGAAAAGCCGGCAGGTGAGCCACCTGCTCGGCGGCGCGCTGCAGCCTGACCTCTCGCCCGATGGCACGTCGATCATTTTTTCAAGTTACGATTCACACGGCTTCAGCATCGCGCAGATGGCGTTCGACCGGGGGAAATTATCGGATGAGCGCGGTCCCACGCTGACAACGGCTCGCCGGGAGAATCCACCGGTTGTTGAGCCGGTTGCCATCCCGGGCGCCAGCGCTGACAAGGGGGAGGGCACAAAGAGTCGTGCGGAAGAGATGCAGGCCGCGCCCTACAGTTCCCTGCGCACGGTTGTCCCGCACTTCTGGCTGCCGAGAATCAGTGGCGACGGTTCGGACAAGGCGGTACTGGGGGTGTTCACCGCCGGAGCGGACGTGCTCGGCTACAACAGCTACTCGCTTACCGCAGATTACAGCACGGGAAGGAAGCGCGCTTATTTCGACCTCAACTACCAGAACGATTACTTTTACCCGACCCTTTTTCTGAAAGCGCATGCGGCACCGCTTCTCTACGCGAACCTGCTGCAAAAGGGGGATTACTACGAGTTGAGTCAGGGGTTCACCATCGGCGCCTCCATCCCGATCTCGTCTCTGGAATCCCGCTACCGCATCAGCGCGGGATATCAGTTTCAGGATCTGAGCGCGCTCACCTCTCTGGACAGGAACGGCAGGTTCCACGGTGTCTCCATCTTTCAGGGGCGGCAGAACAACCTGTTTACCGGCATCAGCTTCGACAATGTTCTCAAATACCCGTACTCTGTCAGTTCCGAGGAGGGGCGCAGGATCTCCTTGCTGTACCGGCGCTTTGACCGGAGCCTCGGCAGCGATATCGAACTCTCCGAATACAGTGCCCGGTACCAGGAATTTATCCGTCTGCCGACCGCTACGCGGAACCACCATCTGCTCTATCTTCGCCTTGCCGGTGCTCTTTCCGATGTCGGCCAGACGTTCGGCCAGCAGGCCTTCCAGATCGGAGGGCCCCCATCGGATCTGAATCCTTACCCGCTGCGCGGCTACCCGGAGCGCTCGGTAACCGGCAAATACGTTACCACCGGGACTCTCGAATACCGGGCGCCGCTGTTCTTCCCGATGCGTGGTCCGGGCACCTTCCCCGCTTTTGCGGAAAAGGTCCATGGCGCGCTCTTTGTCGACGCCGGGGAAGTCTGGGACGACCGCACACCGTTCAGCGGCAGTAATGTAAAGGTTGGTGCGGGGGTGGAGCTGCGCATGGATATGACGCTCGGGTACTGGCTGAAGGCGACGCCGGCACTCGGTTTTGCCCGAGGTTTCAATCAGGGTGGGGAGAGCCAGGTATATTTTACCGTGTACGTCGATCTCTGACCAAAGACCAACGAATACTAATCCTATAAAAAGCACTTGAACCGCAAAGGCGCAAAGAACGCGAAGGAAAATCAGGCAGTTATCTTACCGAAGTTTTTCGCCTGATTGGTTCGAATCTTTAACTTCATAAGCATTTGATTTCTTAGCGACCTTTGCGTCTTTGCGGTAAATATCTGCCGTTTTTTGGCTAACTCGTTATTTTTGAGGAGACTTGTCATGAACTTCTGCCGAAAACCTGTCCTGATCGTGATGATAGCAGCGTTGCTTGCCGGTCTCACCGGCTGTGGCGGCGATTCCACCACCGTTACTACCATCAACAATGCCGACTTGCCGGGATTCAACGACATTACCACTGCACCGCCCGCTATCCAGGTGGCGGCCAAAGCAGTGGTGCGGATCCACACCGCCCGCAGCAGCGCCACCGGTTTTTTTATTTCATCGACCGGACAACTGCTCACCAATGATCATGTCCTTGGCGATTCGGTCTGCCCCATTGAAGGGTGTTATCTGGAGATTACCCGGATGCATCAGCGCGGCGCGACGCTACTCGATCCGGAGGTGGTCTTTGCCGTGCCGAGCGCGGTGGATGTTGGGCTCGATATCGCCGTAGTCCAGTTGTACGACCGGCCCGGCGGTACCAAATTGAGCACCCCCGACTATCTTACCTTCAATTCCCGGAACTCTTCCTCCCTGCTCGGCACACATGTGACGATTGTCGGCCATCCGGAAGCGAACCTCAAGAAATGGACCGATGGGGTTGTGGCCAACTCCTCCGGCAAATGGTTTCAAACAACGGCGTTCGTCCTCCCCGGCGACAGCGGTTCTCCGGTGCTTGACGACGACGGCCGTATTGTCGGCCTGATCCACCGGAGCCCGGTTTCACTGGATCTGTTTACCACCAACAGCGCCAATGTTTCTTCAATCTGCACCGCTTCGGCTCCGATCATGGCGGCAATGACCGCGCCACTTCCAAGCACCATGATCTCGGTCACAGCCGCTACGACGACGGCAAAATTCCTTGCCAATGACCTGGTGTACCTGAACGCCCATGCCACATCCATTACTGCCGACGGCACGGTCACCACGCCGCTCAAACTGCTCGGAACGGCATGCGACGCAGCACTGGCGCGCCACGATTTCACCTCCCCCGATGACATGGATGAGGCCTTTACCCCCTGCTACCACGCCCAGACCTGGATTGACTGCAGATCTGATGCCGGGCCTGTCCCGTACGGCGTTGTCTGCCCGGGCGACAGCGAGGCTGCTGCCTGGAGTGCCCGCTACAAAGCGGTCAACCAGCGTTGGGTTGACATGCTCGGCCAGCCTGATTACGACTCGGTCTCCTTTGCCATAGCCCATCTCCAGCCAACGGTACGGGCCGGAATAGCCTCTGGAGGACAGGCACTGCAACAGGCGGTGATTTCCGCGGCGCCGGTTATGGATCTTTCGCTGGCGTACTACCTGGCGGCATTCAACGTGACATCGTACGGCCCCATCAATATTAAGGATTATCTCGTCAATTACCGCACTGTCCTGCATTACGAACTGAATGACTCGTACATTGCCTACGGGGCGGGCTGGCTGTATTACAACAACAATCTGACAAAGGACGAGTTGCTGTCGCTCGTTTCCCGTCTGTACACCGATCCCACCGTGAGCCTCGGAACCAGGCTGGGCATTGAGGATCTGAGGTATGAATATAACGCGTTATAGTGGTAGTCGAAAAAGCGTTACAACTGTGATTTTCCTGTAGTTGGGGAACTGCCGGATGGTTGGCTGGTCCGCAATTCAGCTTGTCAACCTCACCCCAGTATGCTAGCTTTACAAAATTTTCAACGTCACAGACACGCATATTCATTCGGAGGTTTACTTTGAACCAGTTTTACAAGAATCTCTCACTCTGGCTGGTTATCAGCCTGATGATGATCCTGCTTTTCAACATGTTCAACAAGCCCAGGCCAACCGCTGAGAAGCTTAACTTCAGCGATTTCATGACCCAGGTTGAAACAGGGAAAATAACTTCCGTTGTTATTCAGGGCAATGATATTACCGGAAAGTTCGAAGGGAAGGACGGCAAGGAGTTTCACACCTATAAACCGTATTCTGATGCCGATCTGACCAAGAAGCTGTTGGAGAAGAAGGTAACGATCAATGCCAAGCCGGAAGAGGAAAAGTTTTCCTGGTTCTCCATATTTATCTCCTGGTTCCCGCTGATCCTGCTGGTTGGGGTCTGGATTTTCTTCATGCGTCAGATGCAGATGGGGGGCGGCAAGGCCATGTCGTTCGGCAAGAGCCGCGCCAAGCTGCTGACCGAAGCACAGGGGAAGATCACCTTTGAAGATGTCGCCGGCATTGAAGAAGCCAAGGAAGAACTGGAAGAGATCATCGCCTTTCTGAAAGAGCCGAAGAAATTTACTGCGCTGGGCGGGAAAATTCCCAAAGGGGTGCTGCTCGTAGGCCCTCCGGGAACAGGCAAAACCCTGCTGGCCCGTGCTGTTGCCGGTGAGGCGGGAGTTCCGTTCTTTTCCATCTCCGGTTCCGACTTTGTGGAGATGTTTGTCGGTGTCGGTGCCAGCCGGGTACGCGACCTCTTTTTGCAGGGAAAAAAGAGCGCTCCCTGCATCATCTTTATCGATGAAATCGATGCTGTCGGTCGCCACCGTGGCGCCGGCATGGGGGGAGGGCACGACGAACGCGAGCAGACCCTCAACCAGTTGCTGGTGGAGATGGATGGTTTTGAATCAAACGAAGGGGTTATCCTGATTGCCGCCACCAACCGCCCGGACGTCCTTGACCCGGCTCTGCTGCGTCCCGGCCGTTTTGACCGTCAGGTCGTCGTGCCGCGCCCTGATGTCAAGGGTCGCGAAATGATTCTGAAAGTACATTCGAAAAAAGTTCCGCTGTCACCGTTGGTTGATCTGGCGGTTATTGCCCGCGGCACCCCCGGTTTTTCCGGAGCCGATCTTGCCAACCTGGTTAACGAAGCGGCCCTGCTGGCTGCCCGTCTCAATAAAACCGTTGCCGAACCGAGCGATTTCGACAGCGCCAAGGACAAGGTCTTAATGGGCGTTGAGCGCCGTAGCATGGTTATTTCCGATGAAGAGAAAAAGAACACCGCATACCACGAGGCCGGTCACACCCTGGTGGCCAAACTGGTTCCCGGTACCGACCCGATTCACAAGGTTTCAATTATTCCGCGCGGACGGGCGCTTGGCGTTACCATGCAGCTCCCTATTGAAGACAAACACAGCTATTCCCGCGACTCCCTGCTGGCACGCATTGCTGTCCTGATGGGCGGCCGGGCTGCTGAAAAACTGATCTTCGACAGCTTCACCACCGGTGCCGGCAACGACATCGAGCGTGCGACCGATATGGCGCGCAAAATGGTCTGTGAATGGGGCATGAGTGACAAGATGGGGCCCCTCTCCTTCGGCAAGAAGGACGAATCGATTTTCCTCGGTCGTGAGATGGCCATGCACAAAAATTTCAGCGAAAAGACCGCCGAGCACATCGATGATGAGATCAAGCGGATCGTTGATGAATCCTACGAGCGGGCTATCGGACTGTTGCGCGAGAACCTTCAGACACTCCATGACCTTTCCGAATGCCTGATCGAGAAGGAGAACCTGACTGGCGATCAGGTCGATGAGATTATCGCGACGGGCAAACTGCACTGCCCGATTCCGACTCCCGTTGCTCCGGCTGAACCGGTTGTACCGGTTGTACCGGCAGCCGTGCATACCGATATAAACGCATAGGCATGTCCCGCTTTGCCCCTCGATTGCTGGATGTGCCGACTCCCGGGCATGCTGCATGTGAATTGCAGCGTATCGGGGTTGACAGCGCCGGTATTGTTGAAATGGTTCCCAAGATGAGGACGCTCTGCATCGGACTCTCCCGGTTGGAGTGCCGACAGGCAAATGTACTTAAACAGGAGATGTTGTCTCTGGGAGGTGATGCTGCCGTTGCCCGGGGTACAGTTTCCTGCAGTATCGACAACACCGGCTGCGTTCTGATCGGCACCGCAAAACAGTTTAGCCGCCTCAGCCGGAAGCTTACAACGCAACCGTATGACTTGCCGGAACTGGCCGCCGAACTGGACGGGCTGCTGGCACATATCGGTTTGAAACCGGCTGAGTGGAAAACGTCACAGCGCTCATTGTCACTCAAACGCCCGCTGATCATGGGAATTCTGAATGTCACGCCGGATTCTTTCTCCGATGGAGGGCGTTGCTGTGAACCTGACCAGGCGGTTGAGAAAGCCGTGCGGATGGAAGCGGAAGGCGCGGATATCATTGATATCGGCGGTGAAAGTACCCGCCCGGGCGCAACGCCGGTATCGGTTGATGAAGAGTTGAGCCGGATCATTCCGGTTATCGAGCGGCTCGTGCCACTACTCAAATGTGCCATTTCCGTCGATACCTGGAAAAGTGGTGTCGCCGAACGGGCGCTGTCCGCAGGTGCGGAGATTGTCAACGATATCAGCGGCTTTAATTTTGATCTCCGGATGGCCCCATTAGCAGCTGCAAGCGGTGCCGGTGTCGTGCTGATGCACACCAGGGGAAAACCGGACAGCATGCAGCTGGATACGGCGTATGAGGATCTGATGACGGATATTTCTGCCGGTCTGCGCGGCTCGCTTGAACTCGCCCGTGAAGCCGGTGTTCGTGCCGCTTGCATTGCAATCGATCCCGGCATCGGTTTTGGCAAGAGTGCCGCCGGCAATCTGGAACTTATCCGGCGGCTGACTGAATTATCCGGTTTCGGTCTGCCTGTCCTGACCGGTCCGTCGCGCAAGTCATTCATAGGTTCGGTTCTGGGGCGGGCGCAGACCGATGACCGCCTCTTTGGCACCGCCGCAGCGGTAGCACTCTCAGTATCCCATGGCGCATCAATCCTGCGTGTTCATGACGTCAGGGCAATGCGTGACGTGGCCGACATGGCACACGCCGTAATGCACAGTTGAATGTTTAACGCCTGTTTCAAAGGGGAAGTATGGCTCTACTTTTCGACAGCGTCACACTGCCGGGCCTACTCGACAAGCTTCTTGTTGTCGGCCTGGTGTACGGCTGCACGCTGATCCTCAGAAAAGAGGCCGCCCTTCGCCTGCTTGCAATTTTAACCGCCCTTGTCGCGGCTGAGTTCGGTTCTGCCAAACTTGGTCTCAATTCAACCTCCTCGTTTTTTCATAACCTGCTTTCTTCCTCGCCGGTTATTCTGGCAATCATCTTTCAAAGTGATATAAAACGTGCCCTTTTTTCATTCTGGAAGCGTCACAAGTCCGGTGAAAGTGACAATCTCGATCTGACCACGACCGTCGATGAATTGTCAAAAGGACTGCACGAATTGGCCGAGCGAAGGATTGGAGCACTGATAGTCGTTATCCGCCAGATGTCGATTGATCATCTGGTCCAGATCGGCACCGAGATCGATGCAAAGGTTACCAGCGAACTGCTCAACTCAATTTTTCTTCCCTATTCTCCGATTCATGACGGCGCGGTTATCATTCAAAGGGATAAGATAACTTCAGCCGGCTGTTTTCTGCCGCTTTCCCAGAATCCGGACATTGCCAAAAGTTTCGGTACCCGGCATCGTGCGGCACTCGGCATATCGGAACAGACTGATGTTCTGGTGCTGGTTGTTTCTGAAGAGACGGGAAAGATTTCAATAGTCCATGAAGGGAAGATTACCTACGATGCCGATCCTGCTGAAATTCGCCGCGTTTCCCGCAAGGCGATTGAAGGACGGCGCGCACCGAGGATGGCAACCGTTTCGGAAAATTAATTTCCCGGTTGAACCGGTTCTCATTTAATTTCTTGAGGAGATATTCTTATAATGAAAAAATTGTTTGGAACAGACGGCGTCCGTGGCGTTGCCAACGTGTATCCCATGACGACCGAGATGGCGATGCAATTGGGACGGGCAGCAGCCTATATCTTCAAGGGGGGTAGAAAGCGCCGTCATCGAATCGTGATCGGTAAAGATACCCGCCTGTCCGGCTATATGCTGGAAAATGCGCTGGTGGCCGGCATCTGTTCCATGGGAGTCGATGTTCTGCAGGTCGGCCCCCTGCCGACTCCCGGAATTGCCAATATTACGTCATCAATGCGCGCCGATGCCGGAGTTGTCATCTCAGCCTCGCATAACGCCTTTCAGGATAACGGCATAAAGTTTTTTTCCGCCGACGGTTTCAAGCTGCCAGATGAGTTGGAGATGAAAATCGAACAGCTGATTGAATCTAAAAAAATCGATGCCCTCAGGCCCACCGCGACGGAAGTCGGCAAGGCATATCGTATTGAAGATGCGGCAGGTCGCTATATCGTTTTTCTCAAGAACACGTTCCCGCAGGAAATGGATCTGTCCGGTTTGAAGATTGTTCTGGATTGTGCCAACGGGGCAGCCTATAAGGTTGCTCCTGCCGTGTTTTCGGAATTGGGGGCTGAAGTCATCCCGTACGGTGTTTCGCCAAACGGGACGAACATCAATGCCGAGTGCGGTTCGACCTGTCCGTCAGTCATCAGTGAAGCTGTCAAGCTGCATCGCGCCGACATCGGCATTGCTCTTGACGGTGATGCAGATCGCGTGATCGTATGCGACGAATTCGGCAATGAAGTTGACGGTGATCACATCATGGCCATCTGCGCCAGTGACATGCTGAAGCGCAAACTGCTCAAGAAGAAAACACTGGTGGCGACCGTTATGAGTAACATGGGGCTTGATATTGCCCTGCGCAAATGCGGCGGGAAAATCATCAAGACTGATGTTGGTGATCGGTATGTCGTGGAAACGATGCGCAAGGGGGGCTACAATCTGGGTGGCGAGCAGTCGGGCCATTTGATCTTTCTGGACTACAATACCACCGGTGACGGGATACTTTCGGCACTGCAGCTTCTTGCGGTCATGCGTCGCAAGGAAAAAACGCTGTCTGAACTGGCTGAAATCATGATTCCGCTGCCTCAGGTTCTCGTCAATGCCCGGGTCAAGGAGAAACGCGACATCTTCTCAATACCTGAGATTGCCGCAAAAATTCAGGACGTGGAAGCGAAGCTCGGCAATGAGGGGAGGGTGCTTATCCGCTATTCCGGTACCGAGCCACTGCTGAGAGTTATGATCGAGGGGCAGGACAAATACGAAATCACGTCGTGGGCCAACGAGATTTGTGACCTTGTCAAAAAAAATATCGGAGAGAAGTAATGGCAAAACTGGGACTTAATGTTGACCATATTGCAACAGTCCGTCAGGCGCGCGGTGGAGCCGAGCCGGATCCGGTAACAGCCGCTGCCATAGGCGAGATGGCCGGAGCTGAAGGAATTACGATCCATCTGCGTGAAGACCGGCGCCATATCCAGGATCGGGATCTGGAAGTTCTGCGGCGTACGGTCAAGACCAAGCTCAATCTTGAGATGGCTGCTACTCAGGAGATGGTGCGCATCGCCCTGCGAATCAAGCCCGAGCAGGTCACCCTAGTTCCGGAAAAGCGGCAGGAGTTGACGACGGAAGGGGGCCTGGATGTGATCCTTAATCTCAAGATGATCACCGACACGGTCAAGCGTTTGAAAGATGGCGGAATTGTTGTCAGTTTGTTTATCGATCCCAACCAGGAGCAGATAAAGGCCGCTAAAAAGAGTGATACGGATTATATCGAGATCCACACCGGCGCTTACGCCGACGCGGCTTCCTGGGAAGAACAGCAGCATGAACTGGAAAACATCGACACGGCCATCAAGCTGGCCCGCAAGGTAGGGTTGGGAGTAAATGCCGGTCACGGGCTCAATTATAATAATATCAAGGCGATTACCGCCCTGGGCGGCATCGAGGAATACAACATCGGTCACTCCATAATTGCCCGCGCCATGCTGGTCGGATTGGATCGTGCCGTGCGCGACATGGTGGAGCTGCTCAAATACGCATGATCTACGGAATCGGCACTGATATCGTAGCTATCGAGCGTTTCCAGCGATTTATGGATAGCGGTAATTCAGCCATAATCGAACGGCTCTTTACTCCGGCCGAACGTAGCAGATGCGAAAGCAGGAAAGATGCAGCTTCTTGTCTGGCGGCTCGTTTCGCGGCAAAGGAAGCTTTTTTGAAGGCGCTTGGTACCGGCCTGAGTGACGGTATTTCGTGGCAGGATATTGAAGTGACCAACAACGATCAGGGAAAACCGGATCTCGTCATTTCCGGAAAAGCAGCAGAGCTGTTCCGGAGCAGAGAGCTGACCGGCATACATCTGTCGCTGTCCCATGATGGCGGTAAAGCCATTGCTATGGTGATTTTGGAGTCAACATGAGAGTAGTAACAGCACATACAATGCAGGATATCGATAAGCAGGCCATCAAGGAGTTCGGAATTCCGGGCCTTAAGTTGATGGAGAATGCCGGCCGGAGCTGTGTTGAAGAGATCATTGCCGAGTTCGGGCTAAACGGGCGCTGCGTGGTGATGGCCGGCAAAGGGAACAACGGTGGGGATGGCTATGTCATTGCTCGTCTGCTCAGTCAGAAGGGGTGGAATGTCAAGGTCATCATACTGGCCGATCGTGATCAGATCAATGGAGATGCGGCGCTAAACCTGGAAAAACTTCCCGGTTCGATCATCAATTACTGTACCCACGAAGGGCAGTTGTCTGCCCTGCATATGGAAGAAATCTTTCAGGCCGACGTGACCGTCGATGCTCTGCTCGGCACCGGATTGCGCAGCGATGTCAACGGTGTTTACCTAGAAGCGATAGACCTGATGAATGCGTCCGGTCGCCCTGTTGTTTCGGTCGATATCCCCTCCGGTATCCATGGCACTACCGGAAGAGTACTTGGAGACGCCGTCAGGGCTTACATAACGGTTACATTTGCCTTTGCCAAGCTTGGGCATGTCCTTTATCCTGGGGCCGAACATACCGGACGGCTGGTGGTGGCCGATGTCGGGATTCCGCCAAAGCTGATGGAAACCGCATCGGGCTACGATTTTCTGAATGCTGATACGATGCGCCCGATGCTGCATCGGCGTGATCGCCTGGCTCACAAGGGGCATTTCGGCCATTGCCTGATCATTGCCGGATCTACCGGCAAAAGCGGAGCAGCGGCCCTTTCGGCCAACAGTGCTGTTCGAGCCGGTTCCGGCTTGGTAACTCTTGGTGCGGCTGAAAGCATCCACTCTATTCTTGAAATAAAGACAACCGAGGTAATGACCGTTCCTCTGGCTGATTCCGGCAGCGGCTTCCTGACGAGCTGCGCCTTTCCTGCCATTGAAAAGCTGCTGGTCGGCAAGGATGCCGTGGCGATCGGCCCCGGACTCGACCGTCGTCCGGGAACGGTCGCCCTTGTTCAAAGCATGGTGGAGACCGTTGTACTGCCGCTGGTAATCGATGCCGATGGCTTGAACGCCCTGGCCGAAGATATAACCGTCTTAAAACGGAAAAAATCACAGCAGGTGATTCTCACTCCTCATCCCGGCGAGATGTCCCGCCTTTTGGGCACGTCGATTCCGGATGTGGAAGCAATTCGAATTTCAGTTGCCCAGGAATTTGCCCGCACCTACGGCGTCTACCTGGTCTTGAAGGGGGCACGCACGATTATCGCCTCTCCTTCAGGAACCGCTGCTATCAACGGCAGTGGCAATCCCGGCATGGCTACCGGGGGGATGGGCGATGTACTGACCGGCATTATAGTTTCTTTGCTTGGCCAGGGATATGCCGCGTGGGACGCCTGCCGTCTGGGGGTATTCCTGCACGGTTTTGCCGCAGATCTGGTTGCCGAAGAGAAGGGTGAAATCGGCATAAATGCTTCGGATGTCCTTGAAATGCTGCCGTACGCCTATAACAAGCTGTTAAAAAACACTCTGCTGTCGAACCTGAAGATGTTCGGTGAGCTCTAACAAAAAGGGAGAATTACCATGCTGACCGTCGCAGATATCATGACCAGTAATGTTGTTTCAATCAAAGGAACCACAACCGTGCGCGAAATGGCCGGTATTTTTGACACCATGAATATCGGAACGCTTCCGGTCGTTGATGACGCCGGGAACCTGACCGGGATTGTTACCGCATCCGATCTGGTCGAACAGGATCGTCCCCTGCATATTCCGACGGTTATATCCTTGTTCGACTGGGTCATTCCGCTTGGGGGGGAAGGTTCGCTGCAGCGGGAGCTGGATAAGATATCCGCGCAAACCGCTGCGGAACTGGCATCTACGGATATCGTCACCGTCGCCGCTTCCGATTCCGTCAGCAGTGCCGCCGAAATCATGAGCAGCAAAAAACTGCACGCGCTTCCCGTTGTCGAAGGGAAAAAACTGGTCGGCATGGTGTCTCGAATCGACATCATTCGCTCAATGAACCGGTAGTGCCCGAACTGCAGCTTACATCCGGCTCGCCTGGCGAGACTGAAAGGCTGGGTGCCATAATCGGCTCGCTGCTTCGCCCCGGTTCTTTTCTGGCGCTGAAGGGTGATCTCGGTGGCGGTAAAACCTGTCTGACGCGGGGAGTGGTGGCGTCACTGGCCCCACAGAGCAGCGCGCTGGTGTCAAGCCCGACCTACGCCATCATGAACTCCTATCCGGGAAACACCCCGGTCTATCATTTTGATTTCTACCGCCTGACCGGCGATGACGACATTGCCGACCTTGGCTTTGAAGCATATTTTTACGGCGATGGTGTGTGTGTCGTTGAATGGTCCGAGCGGCTTGTGGAACTGTTGCCGTCAGATGTGTTGATACTTCTGTTCGAGTACTCGGGAGGGGATCAGCGTCTGATTACCATAACCAGTTCCGGACAAAAATCCGGCAACGTCCTTGAACAGCTGGCAGAGAAGCTTCAACAACAAAAAAAACTTTGACCCGACAGATGGTTATCTGCTATAGAGCAGAATCTGCCGGTTCATCTTAAACCATTCCCCAACAAGGAGAGCAGTATGGCGCTTGTAGTACAGAAGTATGGTGGCACCTCGGTCGGCACACCCGATCGTATCAAAAACGTTGCCAAACGCATCATTAAAACCTATGACGCCGGAAACGACGTGATTGTAGTAGTTTCCGCCATGTCGGGCGAAACCAACAAGCTGGTTGCGCTTGCCAATGAAATGTGTGAAATCCCGGACGGCCGCGAATATGACGTTCTGGTTGCAACCGGCGAACAGGTCACTATCGGGCTCCTTTCCATGTATCTTAAATCGCAGGGATACAAGGCAAAGTCCTATCAGGGGTGGCAGGTTCCCATTGTTACCGATGCAACCGCTACAAAGGCTCGGATCGAGAGTATCGATGACAAGAACATCCGCGCCGATCTCAAGGAAGGAACCATAATCGTTCTGGCCGGTTTTCAAGGGGTTGACGCCGACGGCAATGTTACCACGCTGGGGCGCGGCGGGTCGGATACATCGGCCGTTGCAATTGCAGCAGCTCTCAAAGCCGATGTCTGCGAGATTTACACCGATGTTGACGGAGTGTACACAACGGATCCCAACGTCTGTAAAGAGGCCCGCAAGATCGAAAAAATATCGTACGACGAGATGCTGGAGCTGGCCAGTCTCGGGGCTAAGGTGCTCCAGATCCGTTCGGTTGAATTT
>Ga0172380_10002351_pt1 | contig 29424 bp, 23 predicted proteins | sample Leawe162metaG_FD_119747 | JGI IMG/M metagenome (GOLD analysis project Ga0172380, IMG submission 119747) | Leachate microbial communities from a municipal landfill in Southern Ontario, Canada - Leachate well 162 metaG | ecosystem: Engineered > Solid waste > Landfill > Unclassified | place... | reverse complement strand
TAATGTCGGTTAATTTAGTTTAGGAGAATTGAAATAAATGAGAGTTTTTGAAAATCTTAATGTCGATTTTATGGGGAAAAGGAAACTTTTCTACTATATTTCCGGTGCATTAATCTTATTGAGTTTAATCGGAATTTTTGTTAGAGGTTTGCAATACGGAATTGATTTTAAAGGTGGTACTGAAATTGGTATCCAATTTACAAAATCAATTGAAATTGCTGATGTAAGAAAACAAGTTGAAAAAATTGGTCTTGGAAACGTTGAAGTAAAAACTTTTGGCGGCTCTACCGGCATTCTTATCAGAACCGATGCGCAGGAAATTCCACAAAAGGAAATTCCAAAAGTATATGAAAGAATTAATACAATTATTAGTAATACTTACCCGGGTGTAACTGCCACTATTATTGATACAACAAATAATAGTGCTACATTTAATTTCCCTGATTCATCTATTGCAGAGGTAATGAATAATAAATTGTATCAAGCTGGATTCCAAACAGCTAAGGTATCTGAAGAATCTTCAAATACGGGCGTAGTTGTTCGTATCGGTATTGCTGATTGGATTAAAGAGAACCTTACAACTAAATATACAGATAATCCATTCACTGTATTAAAGGAAGAAAAAGTTGGTCCTAAGATTGGTGCTGAATTAAAGACAGATGCTTTATTAGCAGTATTTCTTTCTTTGGTTGTAATCTTGATCTATCTTGGATTCCGCTTCAAATTTGCTTTTGCTATCGGTGCTGTTGCAGCTCTTTTCCATGACGTATTTATTACTCTTGGATTATTTGCCGCACTTTATGGGGTTATTCCGGGGCTTAATCTTGAAATCTCTATTAGTATCGTAGCAGCATTTTTAACACTTACTGGTTACTCAATTAACGATACCGTTATTGTATTCGACCGTGTTAGAGAGGATGTTAAAATTCATAAATCACTTCCCCTCGAAGTCAATATCAATAGAGCAATTAATAAAACAATGAGCCGTACAATTATTACGGGACTAACTACTTTCATAGTAGTAATAATTTTGATTTTAATTGGCGGAGAGGTACTAAGAGGTTTCGCATTCGCATTATTTATCGGTATTATTATCGGTACATATTCCTCAATCTTCGTAGCTAGCGCATTCGTTTTAGAATATGATAAAAAAACAAAAGGTAAAATTGAATTTTAATCAGTATAGATATTATAAGAAAGCCGGCTTAATGCCGGCTTTTTTTTTACTTAAAAATATTCGACCTTCTTATTTATTATACTTTATTATTGTACAAGTGATATCATCAAATTGAGGAGTATTGCCTTTGAACACTTCTAAATCCTTAATCAAATTCTCCACTGTTGTCTTTGCATTATTATGATAATTGTTTATCAATAATTTTTCCATTCTTTCATCGCCATAGAACTCATCTTTAGAATTTTTATTTTCGGTAACTCCATCAGAAAATAAAAATATAGTATCATCATTTTTAAGATCAAATGTAATCTCTTCTATCGCGTTATTAAATAGTTCTCCTTTCTCTAAACCCACACCAAGTCCTTGAGGCTGATATTTCAATATCTTTCTATCACGCATTATAATTATTGGTGTATGTCCTGCTCTGACTGCGGTAACTTTCTCTTTTTCTGTATCAATTAATAAAATCGTTACAGTAATAAACCAATTCTTTTCGATTTCAGGATAAATACGTTTATTAATTTCAGAGATAATCTTTTTCAGTGAATCTTCTTTATCACAGAATAATTTAATCATTGTTTGGAGCTTGGACATGTAAAACGAAGCAGAAAGACCTTTACCTGAAACATCACCAATTACTGCATATATCTTAGTACCAGATATTTTAATAAAATCAAAATAATCGCCTCCGATATGCATTGCCGGAATCATTTTCCCCGCAATATCAAGTCCATTGATTTTTGGAAATACCTTTGGAAGTAAACTTTCCTGAATCTTTGCTGCTGTCTCTATCTCCTTTTCTATTTTTATTTTTTCAGCTTCCGAGTGATAAAGACGTGCATTTTCAATTGCTATTGCTGTATGATTTGCAGCTACTAATAATAAGTCTAAATCTTTACCTGCGAATTGAGCCCCAGAATGCATTAAGCCAAGTAACAATAAACCATTAATCTCCCCTTTTACTAAGAGAGGTATTACTGTAAAAATTTCTTCACTTATTAATTTCTCTGTCTCCACACCAAATACTAATTCAAAATCATTACTTTCAATAACGGGTCGTTTTATATTTTCTTTTAGATGTTCTAAGAATTTTTCTAATTTTTTTTGATTATCTATAATCACAAAATTCTTGTCTATAAAACCTTCTTCTCTGATTAATTCAAAATCACTATTACTCCTTTTAATTGCTATTCCGAAGTGTTTCAAATTAAGTGCATTTACAAATATTGCTTCTGTTGTATTTAATATATTGTTCAATCCAACAATACTTGAAACATCAGAGCTAAACTGAACTAACTTATTTCTAAATTCATGCTGTTCAGGATAAAACTTAGAAGTAATATAATCTTGAAATTTATCTTTAGTCGATTGGAAAACGAGTGCGAAAAATATAAACACTGCCCCGGCTATTATTCCTTGATATTCCGAGCTTACAACGCTGCTAACAGTCTGCCCAAGTAGATAAATAACTAAAAAGTAAGTAGCGGCTAATGAAATTGTTGCAATGCCATACATCATTGTATTTTTTATTACATCACTAATATCCATTAATGAATACTTAAAAATAGAATAACCAAAAGAGATTGGAAGTATTGCAATTAAAATTATGGGCATCATATATTCCGGATTATTGAAAATTAACCCTATGATAGCATTTGCAATAGTGAAGGTGTATAATAACGCCGCCAACCCAATACTATACGAGACAAGAATAATAAAAATAGCATTGCGCTCGCGTTTATTATTCAATCGATAGTAATTAATATAAAGAAGTACTAACCCAATTGTAAAAGCTGAGTTTACCAAGAAGATAAAAAACACGGAAATATAATGATTAAAAGTAATCATCTTTCCTTGTACATACATTATCCTGATATATATAGAAAATAATGAAAGAATAATAGGAGTATATAGAATAAGTCTTCCAAACCATTTTTTATCAACATATGAAAACTTCCTAGGGAAACGAGAAAAAAAATCGAATATCCTAAATGGGAGAAATGAAGCACCAATCATAAACCCGCACATTGCTAAAAGTGCAAATAATTTGCTTTGGCTAACTATTGAATTTGTAAAAGATTCCCTAAAGAAAAGAGTGCCTATCGAAAAAAGAACTACATTTGCGCCAATAAGATAAAAGCTGAATTGAGTTTTCCCTTCGGGTTTTGCTATTAGTACAAAGAATCCCACAATTACCCAAATTGTGCCTAGAAGTGTAAAAGCTAAACCGGTAAAATCTATAAATTTCTTAACCAGAACTTTCCCTTCAAAAATTTCATTGTTTCTTGAAAATTGATAAGTGGCATAATCCCCTTTAGGTACTTTATCAAGAACTTGACTTGCCTTAAGTAAATTATTTACTTTTACACCATCAATTGAAAGCAAAATATCCCCATCTCTCACTCCGGCATTCCAAGCTACACCTTCGAACTTTACTTGATCAAATTGAATATAAGACTTGCTATCGCTATTGATTTTCAAAACCCAAAGACATTCATCATTAGATTGCGCAGTAACGAAAAAAATAGAATAATAATTAAATGCTGAAATAATCAATAGAATTAGAAAGGAAAAGACTATCACCCCTTTTCTATTTGATTGCAATATTTGTTTAATTTTATTCACTTAATTCACTTTAATAATTAGACAAGTAATATCATCTGATTGTTCAGCACCTTTAGTATGTTCATCGACTTCATTTTTAATTTTTTCTAATATCTCATCGCTGCTTTTAAGACGTTCTTCAAGTACAATTCGTTCCAATTTCTCATCAGTAAATTCCTCAAAGTCAATATTCATTGCCTCTGAGATACCATCGGTGAAGAAAATAACAACATCATCTTTTTCCATTTTTATTGTTTCTGAAACGTAAGGGATAATAGTAGGCATAACACCGATTATCATTCCCCCCTTCTTTAACTTTATTATCTCGCCATTCCGAAGTAATAGAGGTGGATTATGACCTGCATTGACGTAAGTGAATTCTAAATTAAATTTATCAAATATGCCCCAGAAGAAAGTAACAAAACTTCCGTTACTTGTATTTTCTGAAATAAGATCATTAATTAAATTTGTAGATTCATCTAAAGGAAGATTTTGTTTACAAATTGATTTTAGAAATGCTTGCAAGTTTGCCATTATTAATGCAGCGGGAACGCCCTTACCAGATACATCTGCAATTGCAAGTAAAACTCTATTATCATCTAACTTAACAATATCATAGTAATCGCCACCGACTGTCCTAGCAGCAAGACTATATGCTGATATACTTACTTCTTTATATTGAAGAATTTTTTTCGGTAATAAATTTTGTTGAATATTTCTCGCAATCTCTAAGTCCTTTTCAAGCTTTTCTTTTTCTAAAAGCTCCTTAATCATACTCGCATTTTCTATTGATATTATTGCTAAACTTCCCACAGACGATATATATTCGACATCGGATTTTGAAAATGGTTTATTCGTAACTCTTTTCCCTAATAGAATCAATCCTTTTGTAACAGATTTGATTTTCATTGGGACTATACACTCAATTTCAAACTTACTTAAATCTGGATAATTTTTTACTATCTGCTCTTTATCCAAACTTTCATTTATCTTATCGTATTCACAAATTTTTAAGGATTCTTTTATTTGGTCTATGTCATATTTACTTTCGAGGATGTTTATTGATTTTTCACTGCAAGTTACAACGGCATATTTTGAAACTAATAACTGACCAATTATAGAATAGACAAGTAATTTTCCGATTACTTCTATTTCCAAAATACCACTGAATTCTTTACTCAAATCAAAAAGAGAACTAAGCTGATTTACTTTAGAATCCAATTCCCTATTAACATTTTTTAATCGTTCGACTGTAAGAGAATTTTCAACTGCAGTAGCTCCAAGATTAAGAAGTGTTTTCAAAAACTCCAAATCTTCATTGGTAAACGGATTTTTTGAAAGTTTACTCCCTAAAAGGACAACACCTTTAGTACCCGAATTGGATTCGATTTTTTCGACAACACTAATTTTATATTGTGAAATAAATACCTGCATCTTGGAATTAGAAATCAATTCTTCCAATTTAACCTTTGGAAATTTTTCTTTATCAGTGCTCGAAAAGCCCTTGATAACCTTTAATTCCAAAAAATTATTATTATCTACTAATGCAATAATTCCTTTAGTGATTTGAAATTTAGAGAAGCAAGTAAGAAGTATATTATTAAGAATGAAACTTAGATCGAGAGAAGAATTTATTAGATTGCTGTAATCAACTAAAGCAGCAAGATTTCTATGAGCGATTATATTTTTATCTGAGATCATAATTAGGGTAAATACTTTACCATTTTAACCTGATTTTTATTTTTATTTTTTGAATAAACTACTTCATCCATCATCTTTTTCATAAGATACATACCAAGCCCCCCGATTCTTCTTTGCTTATAATACTCTTTTATATCAGGCTCGGGAATCAGTTTAGAATCAAACTCAATTCCACTATCAAGTATGGTAATAACAAACTTATCAGTTGTTCGGTTAAGTTCAATTTGGATATCACCGGTATGAGAATATTTATAAGCATGCTTAATTATATTAGTACACGCCTCATCGACTGCCAGGATAATATTACCAATAACAGCATTGGAATACCCTAAGCTTAGAGCCGTACTCTTTATAAAGTCCCTGATAACCGATAAGTTATCAGTGGAACTTTTAACCGATAATTCTAGTGGGAATTTTAATTCAACTAAACTCAAAGCTAACCCAGATTAGAAAACTTATTAACTGCTTCTTTCTCATCTTTATAAAACTCATAAAGAACAGGAAATCCGAGCAGATCAAAAATATTATAAACGCTATCATTCATGTTAGAGAATTTGATATCTCCTTTATTATCTCTCATCTGCTCAACAAACGCCATAAATACTCCTAAGCCGGCACTACTGATATAGTTCAATTGGTCGAAATTGACAACGACCTTAAACTGTTTATCAACAATTAGCTTAGAGAACATATTCTCCAGTTCAGGAGCTGTATGAGCATCGAGATATCCTTTAACGTCTATAACACTGACAGAGCCAACTCCTCGCAAGTTGACATTAAAATCCGCCATTAATATCTCCAATTAATTATTATTATTTATTCTTTTTAATATAACTAAAGTTATATCATCATGCTGTGAATTATCCAGAGAAAATGTAGTTAATTCAGTCATTATTTTATTGCTGATTTCATTAGCAGATAAATGACACGAATTAGAAACGATCTTTTCTAACCGTTCATATCCAAACTCTTCCATATTAGAATTCATCGATTCAGGAATACCATCAGAATACAAAATTAAAATATCATTATAATTTAGAGAAATTTCCATCTCTTTTATAGAATTTTCAAAACTACTTCCATAATCAAGTCCAAGTCCGATACCCGGCGGCTGTATTCTTTGAATCACTCCATTACTGCATAAGAGTGCTGGCGTATGTCCACTACGTGCTAATAATAATTTGCCCGTCAATGTATTCAATACATAATATATAGAGGTTACAAAAGTTTTTCTATCTAGCGTATCTTTTAAGACATCATTAACTCGTACTAAAAGTTCTTTTGGATTAGAAAATATTCTAGAGAGCGAACCAAAAATACCTTTCACTTCTGCCATAATAAATGCTGCTGAAATACCTTTGCCCGAGACATCTGCAACAACGACTGCATAGTTGTTTTCATCTAATTTGAAGAAATCGTAATAATCACCACCCACTTCAAAAGCCGGGATAAACAATGCGGAGAAATGATATTCATCTAATTCAGGCACATTATGAGGAAGAATTTTGCGCTGAATCTCTCTTGCAACATCAAGCTCTTTTTCCATTCTTTCTTTTTCAATCGATTCCTCAATTAGTTTTGCATTTTCTAATGCGACCGCAGCATAATTAGCAAATGCACTAATTGCTTTTTTATCATCATCGTCATATTTAATCTCTAAATTTCTTGCTGCAAATAAATATCCGCTGATATCTTCGTGATGCATCAAACAAGAAAATGCAATTGAATCAAAATTGAATTGTGAAGAATGATTTTTGACAAATGGAGAAATACTATTACGACTAATTATCGTTACTCCTTCCTCCATTTCATAATTTTGACCTAGAATAAACTTTGTTAAACCGTCTGCTTCGAGATAGCCGATATTATTAACGGACTGGAGTTCGAAAGCATCCCCCTTTTTAATTAATAACCAAGAAGCATCAGAATTACAAATTTTTGAAGTGAGTAATGTAATAGATTCAGCAAGCTCTTTAAAATCAAATACTTGTGTTATTAATTTTGTTAGGTCGATAAGAGACGAAACCTCCTCGCTTTTTCTATCGAATGCCTCTGCGGTTGGTAAATGAAATAAAGTAGTAAAGAAAACTACGGTCGAAAATATTATCCCATATAACATTATCAAATTAATCAAGGTAAGAAGCCCTGGAGAAAATGAGGATACAACATTTTCAAATCCTTCTTTTCCTGATATCTCACCGAAATTAAATGAAAAAACTACTATTAAGACAAGAGAGATTAAAATGAGATAGACTTTCTGCTTCTTAGGAAGAAATCCAATCCAGGATACTCTGAGTGAGTTTAATGAGATAAGTATTATTGAAACAACATAGAACGACTGTTTTATAAAATCTAAGTCAGGATCAATTTTTACAAATATATTAGAGAAAAAAGTAAATAAGAAAAAGATAAGCATAGTGTTCATATAAACAGAAGGGTCTTTCTTCTGGCGGAGAAAAAATAATTCTCTCAATGAAGAAAAAATAAATGTAACAATTCCGATTATAATAAATATAGCAAGTACACTAAAAAGTGCGCTTATAAAATCTCTAGTTTCTAAATTTGAATTAGAGGGTGTAAGAAAATATTTAGATACGGAAGCTACCAAAAATATTGAAGCCGCTAAAATGCCAATATTTAATGCTAATGGAATTGGCTGAACTATTTTAGAAGTAAAGTAATCCTTTAGATATTCAAATAATATAAAAGATGCTGCAAGCACCAACGTTTCATGAATAATAAATAATGGGAGATCATCATGCATTGGAAATATAATATTATATAAGAATAAAACTATAAAGATGAATATCGAGTATTCTAATTTTCTAGAACGAGCTATTTTCTGTAGGTTAAATTTCATTTTATCTATTTATATTCAGGTTAGAATCATTGACATGTAATTTTTTTTCATTATTCAGTTTCATCTTATATTTGCGTTGAACAGAATCTTTTACCATCTTAGAGTACATATTACCAATTGAATCCCATTTAAGTCCAAACTCTTCCCATTTTTTAGAGTCATTATTTTTTGCTGTTTCCCTGAGTGTCCTATTCAAATCATTTGTTAATTCTTGGATATTAAACTCAAGTTTTATATTCCCAATTTCCTTAGAATTAGTAGGGACTTCAATTTTTATCCTATTCGGATCTTGCGAATAAACTTTTATTTGTTCACCGTCAAAAACATATTTTGTTATTAAAGCATCTTTTTTATTTGAATTATTCTTTTCTCCTAAAGGTGGCGAGGGAGGTGGAGGTACAATAGGGAAATTAAATTCAAAACCATTCTGCTTATAACTCATGACAATCTGATTCTTTAATTGTGCTCTATCTAAACCTACGGCAGATTTAAAAACAGTATCGCTAGCAATAAATATGAAATCTTTACTTTTATTATTGTAAAATAATTCTTCCAATTTTGCAAGTCCAACCAAATCTATTGGGATATTTAATTTTTTATCGCCGGTAATTTTTTGAATATGTTCCATTAGATCAGCTAAGATTAGTCTTCTTAAATCAGGAAGTCTAGGACTTACGGCAATTGTGTTTTGTTCATTAGTCCAAACAGAAGAATATATTTCATCTTTATATGAATCAAGAATAGAATCTGCAATAGCCAACTCTTTGGTATCAAGATTAAAGTGCTCTTTAAATTTTGTGTAGTTATCTGTATTCTCTTTTACCATTGCTCGTTTTACTTCAAATACTTCACCATTGTCGGGATCATCTTTAATAAAAAGCACACGATTATTTTCTTTATCGATAGGTAGATTCTGATAATAAGCGAAATTAAATACATCTTCTTTGCTTAATTCATTGCTTACAAATAGTGGCTTTAGATTAGCAGTATAAAAAGAAGTAAGACCGTCTTTATTATCTTCAATAAAATCATCTACTCTATAATTATTATATTTGAAGAAAAACATTAACGCAACAGTTAGGGCGGCAAGTCCGAAATAAGGTAAAAATTTTACGATGTTATATTTTTTCTTATTTGATTCGTGCAATTTAGGTCCTTAATTCTTTGTGATACGGCTCCAATAAAAATTTCAAACTTTCACGGGCTCTAAAGATTCTCGATTTAATAGTGCCTATTTCACACTCCAACTGATCTGCAATCTCTTTATAAGAAAGCCCGTCAATATCTCTAAGAATAAGAGGTACTCGTAATTTTTCGGGAAGTTTTTCTATTGCTCCCCTTACGATCAGCGGTATATCAATATCCTCAGAAAACGGTTTAGTCCCATATTGAGTATCAGTCTCTTCCAAAGGGACGAAAATGCTTCTGACCTTCTTTTTTCTAAGATAGTCTTTGCATTTGTTAATCGTGATTCTATAAAGCCAAGTAGTAAATTTAGATTCGAATCGGAATTCTTTCAACTTATGATAAACATTAATGAAAACATCCTGAGAGATATCATCAACAAAATCATTATCTCCAAGAGTAACAAAAACGAGATTACGAACCTTTTCCTTATGCTTCATAACAAGAGTTTTGAAAACAATCTGCTCGCCATTAATAAATCTTCTAATTAGAGCGAAGTCTTCATCCTCTTTGGAATTAGAATCATTGAACTCGAAAACATTATTTTGGTTTTCTAAACTTTCCATACTTTAGACGATACTATTAATATAATGTTCCTTTAAATAATTCTTTATTTTTATACATATATTCAATAACTTATATTACAATATAATTATTTATAGATTATTAACGCCAATTATTGTTATAAACCTATTAACAAAACTTTAGAATAAATTAAGTCGGAGAGGTTGTATGAAAGTAAAAACCTATGAAAAGTACAATGCACTAGTAATCGAGCTAAAAGGAAACGTTATGGGCGGTCCAGAAGCTCAAGAATTTGGAGAACTTCTTCACAAATTTGTTGATGATGGTAAGAAAAATATCGTAGTTGACTTATCAGAAACAAAATTTATGAATAGCTCCGGTTTAGGTATGCTTATAAGCGGCTACACAACAATGAAAAATGGTGGTGGAAGCTTAAAATTAGCAAATGCCACAGATAAAATCGAAAGCTTACTAGTTATTACTAAATTAATAACAATATTTGAGCATTTTGAATCTGTTGATAAAGCAGTAGAAAGCTTCAAATAAGTTAGTCATTTTTTTTCTAAGCTGTACCAGAGTGACTAAATCACTTTTGTACGGCTTTTTTTTTGATTTTAAAATTTTAATCGGAGTGAACTATGGAAGTTACCGTTTTGGTTGGCAGCCAATGGGGAGATGAAGGTAAAGGAAAGATTGTTGATATTCTTAGTAATCGATTTGATATTGTAGCTCGTTATCAGGGAGGTGCTAATGCCGGTCATACTGTAATTATTGGAGATCAACAATTCATTTTGCATCTAGTTCCTTCAGGCATTTTACGTGAAAATGTTAAATGCGTAATTGGAAATGGCGTTGTAATTGATCCACAAGCTCTTCTTGACGAGATTAAGTTCTTAGAATCCTCCGGAATTAATACTAAAGGACGTTTATTCATTAGTCATAATGCACATTTGATAATGCCTTATCATAAACTTTTAGATCAGATAAATGAAAGTGGGGCTAATAAAATAGGTACTACCGGAAGGGGTATTGGTCCTTGCTATATAGATAAATATGCGCGAAAAGGAATTAGAATTGTCGATCTTCTTGATAGAACTGTTTTAAAAGAAAAAATAAAATTAAACTTAGAAGAAAAAAACAATCTTCTAAAAAAAGTTTATAATCACGCAGAACTAAACGTTGATGATATAATAAATGAATATGTAGAGTTTGATAAACAGATTGACCAGTATATTACAGATGCACCCACCCTTCTCAACAATGCAATCTTAGAAGGCAAGTCAGTTTTGATCGAGGGTGCGCAAGGAACAATGCTAGATGTAGATCACGGTACATATCCTTATGTTACATCATCTAATCCTACTTCAGGAGGCGCATGTACCGGAACAGGAATACCACCGACAAAGATTTCTTCTGTATTCGGAATTGTCAAAGCATATACAACACGAGTAGGAAACGGACCATTCCCTACTGAACTATTTGGAGATGAAGGAGAAGAATTAAGAAAAACCGGTGCCGAATTTGGTGCTACAACCGGACGACCAAGAAGATGCGGATGGTTCGATGCTTTCTTATTAAATTATTCTAGAATGATAAATGGAATTGAAAGAACTGCAATTACAAAATTGGATGTTCTTGGTTATCTTGATGAAATTAAGGTCTGCGTAGGTTACGAAAAAAATGGGAAAATACTCAAATCTTATCCGACAGATATAAGTCAACTAGAAAACATTACACCTGTTTATGAAACACTAAAAGGGTGGAACCAGGACATTTCAAATGTAAGAAGTTTTAATGACCTTCCATCGGAATGTAAAAATTATTTGAGCTTTATATCACAGTCAAGTGGCATTGAAATAAAAATTATTTCTGTAGGACCAAAAAGAGAACAAACTATTGAGCTTTAGCAGTCAAAATGAAAATTAATTATAATCCGGCATCTAAAAATATTAAAGTGATTTTGCTTTTATTAGCAATACTAATAGCTGCCGGGACATTATTTTATACCCAATCTATTGTTCAAAAACTTCAGAACAGAGAAAAGGAAATTGTAAAACTCTATGCACAAAGCTTAGAGTTTATTGCTAATTCAAATGAAGACAATATTGATTTTACATTTATATTCCAGAATATAATTCAAAGAATTGATTTCCCTCTTATATTAACAAGTCCAGAAGATATTATTAGCTCTACAAAAGTTGGTTCGGGATTTAAAAATATTGAAATAGACTCAACTCTTTCTGAGCATGAAAAGAGAGCATTCCTAAATGAAAAATTAATTGAATTAAGAAATATTCATCCTCCAATATTAGTAACTCTCAGAGACAGCACAATAATTCAAAAAATCTATTTCGGAGATTCCGACATCGTTCAAAGACTGAAATATTACCCCTATTTTCAGATAATTTTTGCATTTCTTTTTATAATAATAGCCTACTCAAGTTTTAATTATTTAAAAAGAAGTGAGCAAAGCAATATATGGGTAGGGATGTCAAAAGAAACGGCACATCAATTAGGAACTCCTATATCCAGCTTAATGGGTTGGAATGAAATTTTGAGAATGAATTACCAAAATCCGGATAAGGTTCTGGATGCCACCTATGAAATTGAAAGTGATTTAGTTCGACTTAATAAAATTACCACACGATTTTCAAAAATCGGATCAAAGCCCGAGCTGAAAAAAGAAGATTTATATTCACTATTAGAAAAAGTTGTTTCTTATTTCCAAAGACGACTTCCTCAAACAGGTAAAAAGGTTTCACTTACTCTTAAAGGGGAAAAAGATTTGATCACATTATTGAACTCGGACCTTTTTGAATGGGTAATTGAAAATCTAATTAAAAATTCTTTAGATGCTATTGAGAATAAAGAAGGTAAAATTGAGATAGAAGTTTCTAAGAATAAAAATTCTATTGAAATTGAGGTTACTGATAATGGAAAAGGAATTGAACAAAAGAGCAAAAAGGATATATTTAAACCCGGTTTTAGCACAAAGCGAAGAGGTTGGGGTTTAGGGCTAAGTTTATCCCGAAGGATAATTGAGAATTATCATGGCGGCAAAATATTTGTAAAAAGCTCCGTTATTACTCAAGGTACTACAATGAAAATAATATTAAAGTCTGAAATATAGCTTATTAATACATATTCCTCTTTTTAATAGAATAATAAGACTACAATTCTTATTATTTAGAAAATCTCCAAACACCTCTAAAATTACCTCAAAAAAACAATAATTATTTTGGCACACAAATTGGGTGTATAAGGGTGCATATATATGCACCCTTCCAAAAACGCACATTAAACTGCCGTGGTATGCCCTCATCACGGCAGTTTTTTATATATCGAAACTTCTAATTTCATATATTTGTTATCTGAATTATGAAAAATACTTTAAAATTATATCTCAGAGAAAAAAAACAAGAAACAGATGACACTATCAGCTTGTTATTGGAAGATACATCAGGACAAATTAAATTGTTTTATGCAGGACAATATATTACTTTGCTTTTCAATAATGAAAGTAATTTGGTCTATCGATATTATTCAATATCCACTCCCCCATCACTTCTCCCCAAATTGAGAGTTACAATTAAAATATCTGAAAATGATATTGAGACGGAAAAGATACTCGAATCATTAAAATTAAATGATGAAATAGAAGCGTTCCTTCCTGCAGGTAATTTTTATATTGAAACATCTCCCAATAACGGAAAAAATTATATTCTTATTGGAGTCGGAAGTGGTATTACTCCACTGCTTTCAATCGCCAATCAAATTTTAGAAGAAGAAAAGAAAAGTAAAGTCTATCTTTTGTATGGAAATAGGAACCAAAATAATATTATCTTTTATAATGAAATAGAGAACATGATATCCGAGAATAAAGAGCGGTTATCAATTACGCACTTTTTGAGTCGCCCGGAAGGAAATTTTACAGGTAATAAAGGACGGATTAACAAAGAATTTATAAAAGAATTTCTCACAGTTTTTAGTCCTGCTGAATTAGAAAAAACTGATTTTTATATTTGCGGACCTACTGAATTAGTCGAAAAAGCAACTGAAGCGATAAATTCGCTCGAACTTAAAAATAAAAATTTACTCAAAGAATACAGGACGGTTTCGATTAAAACCGTTAATTAAAATTACATGCTTTATAAAAGGAGCTTATATGTCAATAAATGAATCAATACTACCCGGAGTTAAACATACGATAGCAATAGCAAGTGGTAAAGGCGGAGTAGGCAAAAGCACAGTTGCTGTGAATCTTGCCGTAGCACTTGCTAAGCAAGGTTATAAAGTTGGACTTATCGATGCGGATATTTACGGTCCAAGCATTCCATTGATGTTAGGATTTAAAAAAGATACTAAAATATTTCAAGACCCGCTTACACAAAAAATGATGCCTTTAGAAAATTATGGCGTCAAATTAATGTCAATTGGATTTTTAATAAATGATGATGATCCTGTAATATGGCGCGGACCAATGGCAAGTGGCGCAGTTAAACAATTTATGACAGATGTAAACTGGGGTGAATTGGATTATTTATTATTTGATCTGCCTCCGGGGACTGGAGATATACAATTAACATTAGTTCAAGCGATTCCTCTTTCAGGTGCGATTGTTGTTACCACACCACAAAATATGGCATTAATCGATGTTCGTAAAGCCGTAAAGATGTTTCTTAGAGTAAATGTTCCTATTTTTGGAATTGTTGAAAATATGAGTTATTTCGTTGCACCGGATACAAAAACACGTTATGATATTTTTGGTAATGGTGGTGGCGAAAGTTTGGCTAAAGAATTTGATGTTACTCTACTCGGTCAGATTCCAATTGACTCACGAATTAGAGAAGGTGGCGATAGCGGCAAACCTGTGGTTTATGAATTAGAAGGTACAATTCATGAAGATGAGATTAACAAAATAGCAAAGAACCTAGCAGCTCAAGTAGAAAATAAAAATGGAAGTGATAACGATTTAGAAATCGAATTATAATTAAATGGAGTCAGAGATGACAAACCAAATGTTCGAAAAAGTTCAAGAAGCATTAGAGACTATTCGTCCCTATTTAATGGCTGATGGCGGAGATGTAGAACTTGTAAATGTATCGGACGAAGGAATAGTAGAAGTGAGATTAACCGGTGCTTGTAGTGATTGCCCAATGTCTCAAATGACTCTTCGAGCCGGAGTGGAAAGAGCTTTAATTCGTGAGATTCCCGGTATAAGAAGAGTGGAAGCAGTTAACTAATAATATTATATATAAGGTAATACAAATGAGAAACAAAGTAATTGCAGGCAATTGGAAGATGAATTATTCCATTGAAGAATCAGTAAAATTAATTTCAGAATTAAAGCAGGGACTTACCGAAACAGATGCGAAAGTAATTATCTGCCCTCCTTTTACATCATTAGAAACCGCTAATGCATTATTAAAAGGGAGCAAAATAGAATTAGGTGCTCAGAATATGCATAACGAAACATCCGGTGCATTTACTGGTGATATCTCTGCATCAATGCTAAAAAGTGTCGGATGTAAATATGTAATTCTCGGACATTCTGAAAGAAGAGCCATATTCGGCGAAAGTAATGAATTTATTAATAAAAAAGTTCATAAAGCCCTTTCAGAGAATTTAGTTCCTATTCTTTGTGTTGGTGAATCCTTAGAAGAAAGAGAAAAAAATATTACTAAGGATGTGGTAAAAAACCAATTAGTAGTCGGTTTGGATTCTGTATCAGCTGAGCAGGCAGAAGGAATAATTATAGCTTATGAACCTGTTTGGGCAATCGGAACAGGAAAAACCGCATCCCCAGCACAAGCACAAGAAGTACATGAATTTATCCGCTCTTTAATTTCAGAAAAATATGGTCAAGAAACCGCTGAGAAAGTAATCATTCAGTATGGAGGAAGTGTAAAACCTGATAATGCTTCCGAGTTACTTTCACAAAAAGATATCGATGGCGCATTAGTAGGTGGTGCATGTCTTAAAGCAGATTCTTTTCTTGGAATAATAAAAGCTGCGAAAAACTAATAAATTTCAGGGGATATCGGTATCTCTTTAATTGATATCCCCTCCCTTTTTTAGTATATTTGTAGATTGTATTTTAATACTTTTTAAAACTATGAATCTAAAATTATACTATTCTCTTTTTCTATTCTTAATGTTTCCTGTTCTGCTTAAACCCCAAATCAGAACATACGAATTAGAAAAAAAAGAGGCCCACTTAATGGACTCTTCTTTCGTTATAAATAACTCTTTGAGAGAAAAGATTGACCTCAATAAAAATTGGTCGGTCTATTATTCTAATAATAAAGAGGAAGCTAAAAAGATTAATATGCCTGCATCTTTTACCGGCTCCAATAAACTTACTTATGAAAGATATTTTGTCCTATCGCAGAATCAGATAGAAAACAAAAGTGTTCAGATAATATTTGAAGGACTAAGTTATTCAGCAGAAATTTCCTTAAATGGAAAAAATATTTATAACTATTATGGCGGCGGTATTCCATTTAGTATTAATCTTCCAAAAGAAAATCTTTTTTATAATAAATCAAATCTTCTGAAAGTAATAGTTACTAAAACTTTAGATTCTGAAAACTCGATACCATTAAAGCCACGTTTCTTATTCCCTGCGCAAAATGGAGGAATTATTAGAAATGTTTATCTATCGATTTTACCAAATGTTTATATTGATGGATATTCTTTCAAAAAAACTATTAGCCCTAAAACTCAAACCGGAACTTTGGATATTGATGTAACAGTTATTAACTCTCTCCCGGTTAAAAAAACAGTTAATCAAGACAGTACAAATAATTATTATGCTGTTAATGTTATAATATCCTCTAAAAATGGAAGTCAAGTCTTTAGAGGCGAAAGCAAAATAAACGCTATACCAAATAGTCGTTCAAAAACAATTAAAATTAAAGTTCCCCTTACTGGTATAGCTCTATGGTCGCCTGAATCTCCAAATATATATTCTCTTAAAATGGAATTAATTCGTGATGGTGATCCAATTGACTTAGAACAATCCTCCGTTTCTTTTTATCAATTTACAACAAATGGCGCAGAACTTTCATTAAATGAGAATAAATTCGTTATTAAGGGTACTACATATATTTCATATAATACTTATACCGGGACTAAAGATATTAGTAATATTAAATATGAACTAATTTTACTTAAAGAAGCCGGCTTTAATACAGTACGATTTTATAAACATTTTCCCAATCCCAATGCTCTAAAGATTTGTGAAGAGATTGGGTTATTAGCATTTATTGAAATACCTATAAATTCAGTTCCCGAAGAACTTCTACTAAATCAGCAGTTCAGCGAACGATATGAAAATTCTCTATCTAATTTTGCTAAAGAATATTCAATTTACTCTTCTGTAGCGGCTATTGGACTTGGAAGTTCATTCCTATTGGATTCTGATATTAATAGAAATTTTATTTCTAAATTTGCACAAGTTATTAATAACAAAACCGATAAAATCAGTTATGCTTCATTTCTTGGATACTCTGACAAAAACATTTATGGTCTTGGGCTTTACGGTTTTGAATTAAACGCAAATCGAACAACGAATACAGAAAATTTTATTAACCTTATTTCAAACAAAGATAAAGTAAATTTTGTAAGTGAAGTTAGTTATCCTAATTATTATGACAAATCCTCCGGATATCTATCAGCATATTCTGCTGAAGCACAATCAAAATTCTTTGCAGATTTTATTCCTAATACACTAAACAAAAATAATTCCGGTCTTATAATAAATTCAGTATTTGGATTTAGAGGGGATTTTATTTCTTCCTATGGAGGTAATAGTGATTGGGGATTTTATCGAATAAAAATTTTGGATAATGTCCTTCTTGATAATTCATTAGCGTTTAGGACTATAAAAGGATCCTTAACAAATACTAATACTCCAAATATTTCAATTGGGGCGGATAAAGGCGATTCTCCAATTTCTTTTATAATTACACCGATCATTATAACTTTACTACTTACGATTGTAGTAAATGCTAAACGCAAAATAAGAGAAGATTTTTCAAGAGCTTTACTAAAATCATATAACTTCTTTGCTGATGTAAGAGATAATAGAATCTATACCGGTATTGCTTCATTATTTGTCTTACTTTTTAGTTTGGCTTCCGCCGCTACACTTTTTGCTATTCTCCTTTTCTATTTTAAAGATAATATTTTCGTTGAGAAGTTAATAATATCATCCGGGTTGGGTGGTCTAACAAACACAATTTTATCCCTCACCTGGGATACTACTTCATCATTTATTGCTCTGTTTATCTTAGCACTAATTAAAACAGGAATTTTAATATTAATTATAAAAGGGTTCTCACTTCTTGTAAAAACAAAAGTCGGAATACAAAAGATATTTTATGTTGTAAGCTGGTCATTGCTTCCATTAACTCTTTTGCTCCCATTAGAATTAGTTTTATATAAAATATTGGAAATAGGTTTAGCAAATACCGCCATTTTTGCTTTTATCAGCTTATGGTTTATATGGGTTTTGTTTAGAATTATTAAAGGAACATATATCATTTTCGATATAAGTGCTATTAAAGTTTATAGTTATTCATTTGGTATTATTATAGGGCTTATTGTTATATCTGTATTATATTTGCATTTTTCAAATCAATCGGTTTATTACATAATAAATGTAATCAAGCAGATTCAGTTAATGAATTATTAGAGGTATCATTTGTACTTATCGAGACTCGAAATATTCGGATTTAAGTCCTTTGCAAATAAAACTGTAATCAATTTTACTAAAGGGATTACTGGTATTGTTGGACCGAATGGCTGTGGGAAGACTAATATAGTTGATGCAATAAGATGGTCTTTGGGTGAACAGAAAACATCTACGCTTAGAAGCGATAAGATGGAGAATGTTATATTTAATGGAACTGCAACAAAGAAACCAATGGGTATGTCAGAAGTTTCATTAACGTTAGTTAATGATGCCGGACTTTTGCCTACTGAATATAGCGAAGTTACAATTACAAGAAGGATATTCAGATCGGGTGAAAGCGAATATCTCTTAAATAAAAATATATGCCGCCTCAAAGATATCACGAATCTTTTTATGGATACCGGAATGGGCACGAATGCTTATTCTATAATCGAGCTTAAAATGATTGAGCCGATTGTAAGCGGTAAAGCTGATGATGTAAGAAAGATGTTTGAGGAAGCTGCGGGAGTAAATAAGTATAAAGTCCGCCGTAAATTATCTCTAAAAAAATTAGATGATGTTAAACTGGATTTAACTAGAGTAAATGATATTGTAGCCGAAGTTGAAAAAAATGTCCGTTCATTAGAAAGACAAGCTAAAAGAGCCGACCAATATAACCAAGTGCAATCAATCCTTAAAGAGAAAGAGATTGATTTAGCTGAAAGAGAATATACGCTTCATACACGTAATAAAAATGAGATCGAATCTCAGATATCTGATTTTTCTGTTCTGCGCCAAGAAATTGACAATCAAATTTCAGATTCTGAATCAATCCTTTTAGATATTAGAAGTAACATGATGAAAGTGGAAAGCCAACTTTCTCAGAAAAGACTAGAAATAAATAAAAATACAGACGAACTTCATAACGTACAAAAAACTGTATCCGTAAATGAAGAAAAATTAAAATCACTAAATAACACTATAATACGTCTAAAAAATGAATGTACCGATTTTGAAAATCAGATTGAACGTAATGATGAATTGATAGAAGAAAATTATGAAAAGTTAGCCGAAATTGATGACGATATTTCTAAAAATAATAGTGATTCAGATAGTAGCCAATTATCATTGGACGAAAAGAAAAAGAATCTTGATTCAAAAAAAATAGTTACAAAAGAATTAAATGAACAGTTTGTTACAATTGAGAAAAATTTGCGCGATGCGCAAAATCAGCTTAGGAACAGCGAAACTGAATTTGATAAAATTAAGCTAACGATAGAAAAATATAATCAGAGAATATTAACGACTACAAATACTATTGCTAAAACTGTCGGCTATATTGAAGAACTTAATAATGAAAAAGCTGTTACCGTAAAAAGATTTGAAGAAACAGAGTCGTTCTATTTCAAAAAGAAAAATGAAAAAGAAAGCTTAGATAAAGAACTTAGCAGATTAAAAGATCAAGAAGTAGAAGAACGTACTGCAATAGCCGCACTTAGAGAGAAAATTAATTTTTTACAGAACTTGATAACTAACTTAGAGGGAGTTTCAAAAGGGTCTAAAGTTTTGATCGAAAGTTCTAATTGGACTCCTAAGCAGAAATTTATTTTTGCAGATGTAGGAAATGCTAATGATGAATTTAGATATGCTTTGGAAGCTGCTCTAAAAAATGTATTAAATAATCTATTAGTTGATAGCTTTGAAGATGTAAAGAGTGCCATTAGCTTTTTAAAGAATAATGATCTTGGGAAAGCATCTTTCTTTATGCTCAATAAAAATGTTTCGAATAAGCCCTCACTAATTGATCGACTTTATAAATATGGTATTGGAAGAAAATCGATAAAAATTAAAAAAGAAGCAGGTTTCATTAATTGGGCTTCGGGATTAGTTAATTCAGAAATCGAGTGGCAGCCTTACTTTTTTAAAGTTCTTTCACAGACTATAATAGCTGATACATTAGAGAATGCTTTACAAATCCATCAAAAGTTTCCCGAATTTGATGTTGCAACTTTGGATGGTGATATTGTAAAGTCAAATGGCATTATAGAAGCAGGCTCTCTTCCAAAACTTGATGAGACTCTTTTTGGCAGAAAGAAACTATTAGAGGATTTGATCACCGAATATCCTCTTCTTGAAGAAAGATTAAATAGTCTTAAAAATATTATTGCCTCTGTTGAAGAACGGATTGCATCAATTGATTTGAATGATATCAACGAGACTACCAAAGTATTATTGAATGATATTAACAATACGGAGAAACAGATTTCTCAATTTGAATTTGAGAAAAAGAAATCTGATGAAGATGTTGAGAATACTCAAAAACAGATTCAAGAACTTGCGGCGAGATCAAATGAACTTGATAATGAGAAAATTAGACTTACTTCCTTAATAGATGAAGTAAATCAACAGAGGACTACCAAAATAAGTGAAATTTCAGAGCTTGAATCTAATCTCAAATTAATTGAAGATGATTATAACGCTTCTTATTCAGAGATTAACTCTCGTAAAATTGAATTAGAAAAACTAAAGGGTCAATCCACAAACTTATCCAGCACAATTCTTAGAACTAAAGAATCGATAAAGCAATTAAGAAATGGAATTGATAAACGCCAAGATGATATAAAAGAAACTGAAGAAGAAATTGATGAACTCAAAGGCATCACCTATCAATTAAATGAATCCCTATCAAAGATAAATGAAATTAGACACACTCTTTTCAATCAGCAGACAGAAATAGAACTTAGCCTAAGGAATTTAAAAGAAGAATCAACCGAAAAGGAAAAAGCACTTAGAGAAGTAAGAAATAAGCGGCAAGAAATATCAGATAAAATACACAACTTTCAAATTAAGCATAATGAGTTAAGTCTTCGCTTAGAAAATCTTATTAATCACATTCTCGAAACTTATTCTCTCGAATTACAACTGAAAGAATATGAAGATTTAGAAACTTTCAATTATAAAGAAAGAAATCAGGAAGTAAATTCTTTAAAAGATAAATTAAAAAATATTGGACCCGTAAACTTACTTTCATTTTCGGAATATGAAGAAGAAAGAACTAGGATGGAATTTTTCCATAAACAGAGAAATGATTTAATCGATTCCGAAAAAGATTTGATTAATACAATTAATGAAATCAATCAAACTGCTCAACAATTGTTTACTGATACATTTGAGCAGATAAGAGCTAATTTCAAAACAATATTCCAGACATTGTTTAATGAAGGCGATGAGTCGGATATAACCTTAGAAGATGGAGTGGATCCATTAGAGTCGAAGATAGAGATTATGGCAAAGCCCAAAGGGAAGCGACCTACAAATATCGAACAGCTATCAGGAGGAGAAAGAACTCTTTCTGCAATCGCTCTATTATTTGCTATCTATTTGGTTAAACCAAGTCCTTTTTGTATCCTTGATGAAGTTGATGCCCCACTTGATGATGCAAATATCGATAAATTCTCTAAGCTATTAATTGAATTCACTAATAGAACCCAGTTCATCTTAATTACTCATAATAAACGTACAATGGAAGCTTCTGAAAATATGTATGGCGTTACAATGCAAGAAACAGGTATTTCAAAGCTTGCTGCTGTTCAGTTTAATGATGAGATAGAATTAAATTAATGATAAATACATTCAAAATATTTGTTGATTTTGATGGAACGATTACGAAGACTGACGTTGGAGAACATCTTTTTCTTGAGTTCGGTGATGCTGAAAAATGCAAATTAATTGTTCAGGATTGGATAGATAAGATAATTACATCGAAGGACACTTGGCAATTAATGTGTGAAACAATTAAGAATCCTGATCAAGAAAAAATGAATAAGTTTTTAGATACAATTGAAGTGGACAAAACCTTTTTTCCTTTTGTTAAATATTTTAGAAATGCAGGTTGCGATATTAATATACTTAGCGATGGTTTGGATTATTATATCTCTCACATAGTTAAGAAGGAATTTACTGAAGACGTACCGATTTATTCTAATAAGCTTGAGTTCATTGATAATAAAATGTTTCCTAAATTCCCTTATGGAGATGAAGAATGTAAGTTCTGTGCCAATTGCAAAAGGAATCATATACTAAATTTAAGCTCTGATGATGATTTTACAGTTTATATTGGTGATGGTTATTCAGATACATGTCCCGCTCAGTTTTGCGATTTCATATTCGCAAAAAATTCTTTATTAAAACATTGCGAAATTAATAGAATCACATATTTTCCATATAATGATTTCGATGATATTTCAAATAAACTTATTGAATTAAGCAGTAAGAAAAGATTAAAAAAAAGGCATCAAGCAGTTCTAAAAAGAAAAGAAGTTTATTCACAAGGATAATAATGAAAAAATTAGCAAAGATATTTTTTAAGTATAGAAGCTATACACCAATCCCTTTCGTGCTATTAATGATAGCATTCCATGATGCTACTTTAATTTCAATGGTAATTGGTTTTGGAATGTTATTAATTGGTGAATCATTTAGACTTTGGGGTGTTAGCGTAGCGGGAAGTGAAACAAGAACTACAGGCGGTGTGGGTGGATCTTTCTTAGTCGTTACCGGTGCTTATTCACATTTACGTAATCCGTTATATCTTGGCAACATTCTTATCTATTTGGGTATCGGAGTAATGTCGATGAGTCTTTTTCCTTATCTCCAAATTGTTGCACTATTATTTTTTCTTCTTCAATATCATCTAATAATTCAAGAGGAAGAAGAATTTCTTACACAAAAATTCGGCGAGAGTTATTTACAGTTTAAGAAAAATGTTCCATCGCTTATCCCATCATTCAGCGCATTTAAGAATCCGGGAATTGAACAACCCGAATATGATATAATGAAAGGATTAAGATCTGAGAAGCGTTCACTTCAAGCAATGATAATTGTTGTACTGATAATTGTTCTACAATATTTGGTTAAAGCTATATAATGACAAATATTCTGATTATTGCCGGAGAGGCATCAGGTGATTTACATGGAGAGAAATTAATGCGTGAAATTAACGCATTGGATAATTCTATTTCTTTCTTTGGAATCGGCGGTGAGAAAATGAAAAGTGCAGGTCTAAAATCATTTTATTCTATTTCTGATATGGCATTTCTTGGATTTTGGGAAGTTATAAAACACCTTCCATTCATTAGAAAAGTTAAAAAAGAATTGATCTCAGTTGTAATTGAGAACAATATAAAAACTGTAATACTAATCGACTATCCCGGTTTCAATCTAAATATAGCTAAGAAATTGAAATCGATAGGTGTAAAAATTATTTATTATATCTCACCGCAGCTCTGGGCATGGGGGCAAAAAAGAGTAGAGAAAGTTCGCAAATTAGTCGATAAGATGATTGTCATTTTTGAATTTGAAAAAACGTTTTATAAAACACATGGAATCGATGTTGAATTTTCAGGGCATCCATTAGTTGATCGTCTTGAGGAATACACTTTATTATCAAAGGAAGATTTTTATTCAAAGAATAATTTGGATACATCAAAAGAGATTCTGCTGTTGCTCCCCGGCAGCAGAAAGCAAGAAATTAGTAGAATTTTTCCTGATGTTATTAAGGCAGCCGAAAAAATTGCAAATGAATATAATATGCAAATTGTAGTAGCAAATCCTGATAATATCGAGATAGAATCTTACTCTCAATTTACTAGTAATATAAAATTCAAAGTAATTACTGGGTACAACTATGAGCTTTTTACTTATTCCAAATTCGGAATAATTAAATCCGGCACTTCCACAATTGAAGCAGCAATTTTTTTATTACCATTTATTGTTGTATATAAGACTTCGGGGATTACTTATACAATCGGCAAATCCTTAATAAAATTAGATAATATTGCAATGGCTAATATAATTGCCGGTCAAAATATTGTAGAAGAATTAATACAAAATGATGTATCGAAAGAAAACATCTATAAAACCGTAAAGAAATATCTCGATAATAATAAGATGTATGTTGAATTGAAGAACAGTCTTAGTATTGTGAAAGAAAAAGTGGGTGTAGCTGGCGGATCAAAGAAAGCAGCCAAAATAATATTAAAAGAGATAAATGAGAATTAACGAATTAAAAAAGAAAATACTCTTTTTTGCCGGTTTATATATTTCACGGTTTTTGATAAATGTTCTTTTACTTACAGTTAAAATCAAAATTGAAAATCCCGAGATTTTAGAAAAACTCACTAAGGAAAATCAGAATTTCACCGCGGTTTTTTGGCATGGTAAAATGTTAATAGGATGGTATTTATTCCGTAAATACAATAGTGCCGCATTGATTAGCCCGAGCAAAGATGGAGAAATACTTACTAATTTATTAGTTAATTGGAATTATAAAATTGTAAGAGGATCAAGCAATGATAGCGGTAAAGATGCTCTACAAAAAATGTTAGTCTTAGCAGATAAAAAGATGAATTTAATTATTACTCCCGATGGACCAAAAGGTCCAGCAGAAAAAATGAAAGCCGGGGCAGTAGTTATTTGCAAAAAAAAGAAACTACCTTTACTCTTATCGGGTATAAGAATGGAAAAGAAAAAGAGATTAAAAAGTTGGGATAGTTTTGAAATCCCGCTTCCCTTTTCTTCTGTAATAGTTACTTACTCAAATCCAATATGGATTGAAGAATCATTAAGCTACGATGAGACAAATGAAATGATATTGAAAGCAGAAAATGAACTTAAGGAATTGAATAAAACATAGTGGTAAAAATTCTCAGATACATATTGTCTCCCTTCACACTTTTATTTTGGATAATAGTAAAAGTCCGTAATTATCTCTTCGATAAAGGGGTTTTTAAGATTACTAAAGTTAAGGCTAAGGTTTTATCTATTGGAAATATAACGGTTGGCGGAAGCGGTAAAACGCCATCTGTATTATATGTTTCTTCTTTTCTAAAGTTACAGGGTTTCAAGGTCGGTGTTTTAAGCCGAGGTTATGGGAGAGACTCAAAAGGGTATAAGTTAGTATCAGACGGTAATGAGATTAAAGTGCCGGTAAATATCTGTGGCGATGAAATTTATATGGCTGCTGATGAATTAAATATCCCCGCTGCTGTTGCAGAAAGAAGAGTGGAAGGTGCAAAAAATTTTTTAAAGGATGTTAATCTCGATACGATAGTTCTTGATGATGCATTTCAACATCGTTGGATCCATAGAGATTTAGATATTGTTTTGGTAGATCAGAGATTTATAACGAAAAAATATAATTGTGAAAAAGCAATGCTTCCATTGGGGCATCTAAGAGAACCTTTCAATTCATTAAAGCGAGCAGATATCGTAATTATAAATAGAAAATTCTCGGATAAAATTGAACTCCCTTATTGGATCAATAAATATTTAGATAATGATAAACTATTTTTTGGCTCGTATGAAGCAATAGGCTTATATGATTTAAAAACCCATAAGTTTTTTGATATAGCTGAATTTCAAGGTCAGAAAAGTTTAGTAGTTTGTGGTATTGCAAAACCATATTCGTTCTTTAATGTACTAGAAAAAAACAAAGTCGATTTTACAAATAAATTAATTTTCCCTGATCATCAGAATTATACAGATAAAGAAGTTCAATTAATAAGAAAGAAATTTTATGATACAAATGCTTTTTCGGTAGTTACAACGCACAAAGATGCCGTAAAGCTTACGAATTATTCAAAAGAACTGGATGATATAGATATCTACTATCTAAAGATAGAATTAAAGATAGAGAACAAAGAAAAGTTTGAAAGTATTTTAAGAAACAAAATGTACAACAAAACTAATTAATTGCTGGAGGTAATGAATGGCAAAAGCAAAAACACCTAAATATGTTTACTTTTTCGGCGGTAAACGTGCTGATGGTAAAGCTGATATGAAAGCTTTATTAGGCGGTAAGGGTGCAAATTTAGCTGAGATGGTTAATATCGGTTTACCTGTTCCTGCAGGTTTTACCATTACAACAGAATTATGTACTTATTATTACGGTAATAATAAGAAATACCCTTCTGAATTAAAAAAACAAGTACTCGATTCACTTGCAAAAGTAGAAAAAGAGATGGGCGCAAAATTCGGCGATGCAAAGAACCCATTACTCGTTTCTGTAAGAAGTGGTGCTCGCGCTTCAATGCCGGGTATGATGGATACTATTCTTAATCTTGGATTAAATGACAAGACTGTTGAAGGATTAATTGCTAAGACAGGTAACGCTCGCTTTGCTTACGATTCTTATAGAAGATTCGTTGCAATGTATGGCGATGTAGTTCTTGATCTTAAACCAGTTAATAAACTTGATCACGATCCATTTGAAGTCCTTTTAGATAAGAAGAAAGCTGATAACAAAGTTACAAAGGATACCGATCTTACAGCAGAAATGTTGAAAGAATTGGTTGCAGAATTTAAAGCAGAGATCAAGAAAATTAAAGGTGTTGAATTTCCTGAAAATCCAATGGATCAATTATGGGGTGCTGTTGGCGCGGTATTCGGATCTTGGATGAATGAAAGAGCAAACGTTTACAGAAGATTAAACTCAATTCCTGAAAGCTGGGGAACTGCAGTTAATATTCAATCAATGGTATTCGGTAATATGGGCGAAGATTCCGGCACTGGTGTTGCATTTACAAGAGATGCAGCTTCAGGCGAAAACGTATTCTATGGTGAGTATTTATTTAATGCTCAAGGTGAGGACGTTGTAGCTGGTACAAGAACACCACTTCCTATCTCTGATCTTAAAAAAGATAATGCAAAACTCTACAAAGAATTAGATAACATCCGCAAAATCTTAGAGAAACATTATAAAGATATGATGGATGTTGAATTCACAATTCAGCAAGGTAAATTATGGATGCTTCAATGCCGCGTTGGTAAAAGAACCGGTTTTGCTGCTGTGAAAATAGCTGTTGATATGGTAAGAGAAAAATTGATCAGTAAAGAAGAAGCTTTATTAAGAATCGAACCAAATCAATTAAACCAATTATTAAGACCTATCTTCAATCTTAAACAAAAAGCACAAGCTATAAGTGAAGGTAAATTATTAGCAAAAGGTCTAAATGCCGGTCCTGGTGCTGCATCAGGTAAAGTAGCTTTCTCAGCTCAAGACGCTGAAGAAATGGCTGCTAAGGGCGATAAAGTAATATTAGTAAGAATTGAAACTTCACCTGAAGATATTAAAGGAATGAACGCTTCTGAAGGTATTTTAACTGCTAGAGGCGGAATGACTTCACATGCTGCTTTAGTTGCTCGTCAAATGGGTAAAGTTTGTGTTGCCGGATGTGGTTCTTTAAATATAGATTACCATAAACTTACTATGAAATCTGAAACAAGTAAAATAGTAATTAAAGAAGGTGATTATATTTCAATAGATGGAACAACAGGCGAAGTTTTTGCCGGAGAAATTGAAACAAAAGAATCCGAAGTAATTCAGGTATTAATCACAAAAGAATTAGCTCCTGCTAAATCAGATGTTTATAAAACATATAAAGATTTAATGAGCTGGGCAGACCAAACAAGAACTATCGGCGTAAGAACAAACGCAGATCAACCTGATCAATCAGAAAATGCTATTTCATTTGGTGCTGAAGGAATCGGTCTATGTCGTACAGAGCATATGTTCTTCGGTGGCGATAGAATTCTTCATGTCCGCGAAATGATTCTTTCAGAAAATGAAGAAGGTAGAAAAAAAGCTTTAGCTAAAATTCTTCCTAATCAGAGAGAAGATTTTGAAGGTATCTTCAAAGTGATGAAAGGTAAACCAGTAACTGTAAGAACATTGGATCCTCCTCTTCATGAATTTTTACCTCATACAGACAAAGAGATTGCCGAAGTAGCAAAAGAACTTGGCATTCCATCAGCGAGAGTAAAAGAAAAAATTGAATCTCTTCATGAATTTAACCCAATGCTTGGTTTTAGAGGATGCCGTCTTGGTATTCAATATCCTGAAATTACAGAAATGCAAGCTAGAGCTATCTTTGAAGCTGCAGTAAACGTTAGCAAAAAAGGTATCAAAGTTAAACCTGAAATCATGATTCCTTTAGTTAGTACAGTAGAGGAATTAAAACTTCAGACAAAAATTGTTCGTGATACTGCTACAGCAGTATTTAAAGAGAACAAGAAAAAAATTGATTATCTTGTTGGAACAATGATCGAATTACCAAGAGCTTGCGTTACAGCAGATGAAATAGCAACAGTTGCAGAATTTTTCAGCTTTGGTACAAACGATTTAACACAAACAACATTTGGTCTTTCAAGAGATGACGCAGGTAAATTCTTACCTAAGTACGTAGAAAAGGATATCTTAGCAAAAGATCCATTTGAAAGCTTAGATCAAGCAGGCGTTGGTAAACTTGTAGAAATGGGTGTAAAACTCGGACGTTCAACAAGCGAAAACCTTAAGATTGGTATTTGTGGCGAACATGGCGGAGACCCGGATTCAGTAGAATTCTGTCATAAAGTAGGTATGAATTATGTAAGTTGCTCACCATTCAGAGTGCCGATTGCAAGATTGGCAGCAGCTAGAGCAGCATTAATTTATAAACCTGCAGCACCTGCAAAAAAAACAGTTAAAAAAGCAGTTAAAAAGTCAGTAAAAAAAGCAAAAAAATAAGTTATAACCGGGGAGGGATTTTCCTTCCCCGATTTTTTTAACTAAAGAGAATATAGGTGTATAATGTTAGAAGAAAAAATGAAACTGTCAGATTTTAAGTATAATCTCCCAAAAACTTCTATACCAAAATT
>Ga0172380_10002350_pt1 | contig 29429 bp, 20 predicted proteins | sample Leawe162metaG_FD_119747 | JGI IMG/M metagenome (GOLD analysis project Ga0172380, IMG submission 119747) | Leachate microbial communities from a municipal landfill in Southern Ontario, Canada - Leachate well 162 metaG | ecosystem: Engineered > Solid waste > Landfill > Unclassified | place... | reverse complement strand
GATCATAATCGGGGTGACGGGACACTCCAAAAGGATCATTAAAAAGTTCGGATCGGAGAGGAAAAGCACAGAGAAATGTAAATCGGAAACTATCCAATTTTAACAATTGACGGCACATCCCCCTTTTCCCGGGTTACACCTAGTCCGCGACCGGAACACGTGATCGCCTGCTTTTTCTGCATGTCTTTCAATATCTTACGCGACCATGTCGCGGCTCACACCGAGGCACACCCGCTCTACATCCACCAGCGTGAAGTTGTCGGGTAACCCACGAATGCGCGGCGCGCAGGCGTTCGGGATTGGCGTGGGGCATCAGAGGTTCTCCCGGTTGATCAGATTCACGATCACCTTACAGATCGTGTCTTTCTCGGCCGGCTTGCTCTCGGCGATGAGGAGAGTCAGCGCGACGAGGGCGTTGTCGGCCAGGCGTTTGGTGCCGTCTTTACGATAAAGCAACGCATTGGCGTCGAGGAACCAGATGAACAGGAACGCGCCGATGCGCTTGTTGCCGTCCACGAAGGCGTGGTTCTTAACCACGAAGTAGAGCAGATGCGCGGCCTTCTCCTCAATGCTGGGGTAAAGATCCCGTCCGCCGAAGGTCTGGTACACGGCGCCTATAGCGCTTTCAAGTCCCCTATCCTTTTCGCGGCCGAAGATACCCTCGGGCAACGGCCTCATGGTTTCGGCCATGCGGGCGATCGCCGGCATGGCAACCGCATACGTGAGAACAAAACGGCCAACCCCGGTGATGCCATGGAGGCTAAGCTGCTGATGGTCGTATTGGTCAAGGAGCCGCAGGGCAAGGGAGTAGTCAATAATGACACGTAAGAGCCCTTCGGCCTCGCTCCCCGAGATTGCCTTCTTACCGATGATCCGCCCCATGACGTCCACCGCCGACTGCAGTTCCGACAGACGGGCGACCTGGGCTTGTAGCTGCTTCTCATTGAGCGTGTAGCCCTTGAGGAGGTGGTCGCGCAAGACGGACGTGGCCCAGATGCGAAATTCCGTTCCGCGCCGGGAGTTGACGCGGTAGCCGACAGCAATGATCATGTCAAGATTGTACAGATCCATCTGGCGGATCTTGCCATCGGCGGCAACCTGTGCATTTTTTGCACAGGTTGAAGATGGGTCCAACTCCCTGGTCTGAAATACGTTGCGGATGTGCCTAACAATCACGGAGCGGTCTCGTTCAAACAATCTGGCCATCTGATGGGCATCCAACCAGATGTTATCGCGCTCCAAGCGGACATCCACGGCAGCCCGGCCATCCTTGGTGCGGTAGAGGACAATATCACCACCGGCTGCCTTGACATCTATTTTGTTTCTCTCTGTAGTCATCTCAGCTTAACTCCATCCAACATTTCAGGCAGGCTTGCGCCAATCGGCGCCTGGACCTGCTTCAGGTAACACATTTTCAACGGTTTTGACTGTATCAGGGCGCGTTTGGGAAAGCCAGATGAAAGAGGCGATGAACCAGACGCCGGACGCCGGACGACAGACGGCAGACGACGGCCCAGACCTCGCGCAACGCGGGACAAGCGTCTGACTCTCGCGCCGCGCGGGACGACGGAGGACGTGACAGGCACACGGCATCACACCGCCGCGGCCAGTTGCCGGAGACGGGCCTTGTCTGCATCCGTCGCCGATCCAGCCGCGACTTTTCCGGCCAGGGCGGACAGTTCATCGGCCGGCTTCAAGCGCTTCGGCTTGTCCCCGGTGAGGACGGCGGGAAGGGCGCCCACCAGCGCCGATTTGAAGGTGTCGCGGCCGGGACGGAAGTAGTGGCGCAGTACAATGTCCACGGTCGTGTGGCCCGTTACCCGGCGGACAAGCTCCATCGGAACCCCTGCCGACAACGCCAGCGTGACAAAGGTTGTCCGCAAGGCATGCCAATCATAAATGCTGGCCGATTTCTGGCCGTGCTCCCGTCTAATCCGTGTAATGCGGGCTATGGCCTGTTTTACGCTCGGCGTCTGCGCTGATCGCACAAACGGCTTACCGATCCATTTCGCAATCATGTGCAGGTCATAGGATATCGTGCCTTTCGGCCTTTTGGTACTGTCCGCAATCTGCCGGACAGACTGACCGGCAGCATAGCGCTTGAAAGTATCAAGCACCCTGTCACGGCGTGCGCCCTCGGGAATCTTCGCGGTTATCGCGGCCACGCCCTTGACTTCGATCTCAGCCGCGGGGATAGGCGTCGGCATTGTTTTTTGTGGTTCCGTGTCCAGGGCTTTTGCCACAAGCACCTTGAACCGATAGCTCAATCCGTCCGCATTTTCCCGCAGCATGCGCGCCGCCTCGGGAAAAACAAGCTCGCCGCCTTTGCCCTTGCGTTCTTCCAGAACAGCCCGTAACGGCGCAAAGATGGGGACTTCCACCGGTTCGCCCGTCTTGCTTGCCTGCGCTTCAACCATACCCCCGGCCAGATCAACCGCGCTCCACTTCAATTTGCACACATCGCCGCGCCGCATGCCGGTACAGGCGGCCGTCACAATAAGCGGATACATGAAACCATCATCACGAGCGGTGTCCAGCAGTGCACGCAGTTGTTCAGCCGTAAACGGTTTGCGGTGAATGCTCCCCTCGCGATTCGCCCCGTTCGCCTTGGCCTTGCCCCGCTTTGCATTCCAAAACGGATTTACCGCACCCGGCGGTAGATAGCGAGAGAACGCCGGCCGCAGAATGCCGACATAGGCGGACAATGTTGCCGGACTCATTGTCACGCGAAGTGCATTCACAAAGGCTTCCGCGTCACTCGCCCGGACTTGATAAGCAAGACGCGCCTTCGGGTTTCGTTCCCGCATAAAGGCCAGAAACCGCCCGAAAATAGCCTTGCATTGCGACGTGTACCCCTCGCTGTAAGTGTCGCGGGCCATACACTTATTGAGCATGTCCACAAGCTCCACATGCTCCGGGGCTGAGCCCGTCTTCGATTCAATCAGGCGTTCCGCAAGGGTTTCAACGCGCCCCTTATGACGCGCTTCCTCAACGAATCTGGCCAGGGCATCCGATGCCTTTTTCCGGCTCCGTTCAAACGCACCGTCACCCTGCCCGCGCAGGGACTCCGGCGGCGTTCCACTCCACATCACATCCAGATTGATTACCTTCCGCGCGCCATTGCTTTCGGTGTATTCCCCATACCAATATGGCCGCAGTTTTCCATCTCTTTGCCTTCGTAGCATCAAGCTCATATTTGCGCCCTCCATTTTTGTATTGCATCAAAACACCCAACCTGCCACCCTTCATCTCGAACAAAACGATGTCCACAGGAGGCATGGTCACGACCAGGTGTTACACTTACTACTGGCTTAAGTAACAGTCAGCGCAAGTATGCAACAGAACGAACGCGAGCGCAAGCAAATTACACACACATCCACACACACAGAGGGATTAAAGAGCAATAAACATCAATTAATTGGCGCTTATTGATAGTTTGCGCCTGAATGGCATTCAGGAGGTCGAGGGTCCAACCCCCTTATCCTCCACCCTTCGCTCGATATCCGAGCTGCGGGTGGCAAGCCGCCTTATAACTCGCTGAAGAATCCGTAGAGCGAAGGGGGACGTTCATTCTCCGTTTTAGTTGCCTTCCGTCCGATGGCGTCCGTTTCCCCCGACTCCGGCTTCGCCCAAAAGCGCAAGCCCATCTCGAATAAAATACGACACCACAATTTGTCCTGAAAGGAATACCCGATGGTTCGTCATTTAATCGCGGCTTTCATCATTGTTCTGCCGCTATATATCTGCGGAACATTCGGTCATGACTTATGGCGGCCGGCGGAAGCCAGGGAAGCTGGGATCGCTCGGGAAATGATCGAGAATGGTGATTGGACGGCGACATATATCAACGGCGCATTATTCTTGGAAAAGCCGCCTTTGTACACCTGGGCAATCGCTCTTTGTCTGAAATCGTTCGGTTATCATGACTGGGCCGCCCGAATTCCGGCTTTTATTTTTACCATCGGGATTTTAATTCTTATGTTTGTTCTTGCCCGCCAGGGTTTGTCGCCTTTGGGAGCATCGGCGGCCACGGTCAGTCTTGGCACAATGTGCCTGTTTGTGCAGAACAGTCATATTGCGACAATCGACAATGGATTGATGTTTTTTATCATGGCGGCAATGGCGGCCCTTGTCACAGCCCGGAAGGAACAAGTTTTTTCGGGATCGAGAACGGTCGTATTATACGGCAGCATTGCGCTGGCGTTTCTCTGCAAAGGATTTGTCGGACCGGTGCTGATAATCGGAACGATGCTGTTTTACATGGCAATCGCAAGAAACCTTTCATTGCTGAAGAACGCGCGGCCGCTCATCGGTTTTGCGATCGTTTTCCTGATCGTCGGAAGCTGGTTTTGGGCGTTATGGAATACCGGGGGCGAGTTGTATTTCAGGACATTTTTCATCACGAACCATGTTTATCGTTTCACAGGCTATTATGGGCCATCCGCTAATTGCTTGTATTATATCCCATACATATTTATCGCGCCGTTTCCATGGACCCTGCTTGTTCCCTGCGGTTTGTGGATTATCGCGAAACGCTGGGTGAACGATTCCGATGCGCGCCAGTTCTGGACATGGATGGGCGCATGGACTTGCGCGATGTTTCTTGTATTGTCGGTGGCGGGATCCAAGGATGACAACTACTTTTTGCCGTTGCTTCCGCCCTTTGCCTTCGCGGCGGGAGCCTGGGTGGATCACTCTTTCCAAACTCGGCCTGCGCCGCGCTGGACATGGTTATTGACGATTCTTTTCGGATTATGTTGCGGCCTGCTCGCGACAGCCTTGCCTTTGGCGGCATACATCGCGGATCGTCATTTAACCATGTCCATGCCGATCTGGAGTCTGATACTGGGCGGCATCAGTTTCACAGCGCTGTTTTTTTTATTGAAACGGAACTGGCGCGCCTATTGGCGCTGGGCGGCGCTGCTTCCGATTGGAGTTGGCGCCGTGCTTGGACTTTTCCTCGAAAAGAGCCTGAATGAAGTCAAAGGCTCGCGTCCTCTTTGCGCCTTCATCTGCAAATACAACCGCCCCGATTCGACTCTTTACGGCTACGCCTTGGGCGAGAACACCGCCGGCCTGCTGATTTTTTATGGAATCCGTTCGTGGAATGCAGCCTCTATTTTTGAGGCTTCCTTTTTAGGCTCTTCACCGAGTCCGGCACTGATGCTTTTGGATTCTCCTTCGCCAGACAACGTAATCGTTGATGTCCTGACCGCGCGCCAACAATGGACGGTTTTGGAAAACACATTTATTGGCAACAAGTATTTTTGGCTTCTGGGAAACGACCGCTATCGCCAACCCGGTTCGGTCCCACAAAATTTACTGCACTCCGCGGGCAATCATGGCTTGGACGATCTTTTCCAGGGCGATGCAATAGGCCGCCTGGCGAGGTGACACTTTTTTGGCGCCGGCCATTTCCTTGACATCCGCATACGATTTGCGCAGACGGTTGAAAAGCCGGGTGTTGACGTCCTCTTCCTCCCAATAGAATCCCTCGCGGTTTTGCACCCACTCGAAGTAGGAGACGATCACGCCGCCGGCATTGGCCAGAATGTCGGGGACCACCACAACCTTGCGGGATTCCAGGATTTTATCGGCTTCCGGCGTGGTGGGTCCGTTGGCGCCCTCGACGATCAGCCGGGCCTTGACGCTCGCCGCATTCTCTTCCGTAATCGTGTTTTCCTTGGCGCAGGGCAAGAGCACATCGCAGGGATAGGCAACAATATCCTCGATCGGCTTGCCGCCGGGAAAACCCGCGATGCCGCCGCTCCGATCGCGGTGCGCAATCAGCTCGCGCACATCCAATCCGGCCGGATTGCAGATTCCGCCCGTAATATCCTGAATGGCGGCGACCTTTAGGCCGCGTTCGAAGCAGTCCAAGGCCGCATGCGATCCCACGTTGCCGAAGCCTTGCACGCCCACGGTGTAATTTTTGAGGCCGAGGTCCTTGACCGCTTCCAGCATGACGCAGACCACGCCGCGCCCGGTGGCTTCCTTGCGGCCCAGCGAGCCGCCCAGGGCAACCGGTTTGCCGGTGACCACGCCGCGGGCGACATCGCGATACTTGCGATATTCGTCGTAAATCCAGGCCATTTCCCGGGCGCCGGTGCCCATGTCGGGCGCGGGAATGTCGATGTTAGGGCCAATGTCATTTATCAGGCGGGAGGTGTATTTGCGCACCAGCCGCTCCAATTCCGTGATCGACAGAGTTTTGGGATCAACCGTGATCCCGCCCTTGGCCCCGCCGTAGGGAATGCCGACCAGGGATGTTTTCAACGTCATCCACAAGGCCAGCGCCTTGACTTCATCCAAGTCCACGTCGGGATGGAAACGGATGCCGCCCTTGTAACAGCCCAGCACGTCGCTATGTTGGATGCGATAACAGTTAAACACCTTCTGTCCACCACGGTCGAGTTGGATCGAGGCCCGAAAGATGATCACCTTGTCAGGAATGCGCAGGCGTTCCATGATGGCCTGTCCCTGGAAGCGCTTGCTGAAGTTCAGGATATCGGCCGTTTTCTCCACCAAGCCGATCGCATTCTCCAGGACATTCGCCATGACACGCTCCTTTTCTTGTTTATATCGCCACGGCGATTTAATAACATGTGATCGTGTGGCGATCAAGCGGAAACGGACGGCGGCTTATTCGCTTGCCATTCTGAATTCTGACTCCTGAATTCTGGCTACCTCGCTGAGTATATTATGCACCTGGAAGAACTCAAGCAGAAGCTGGCGCAGAGCAGCCATCCGGACAGCCGGCGCTTTCATGCGCTGATGGCCCGCCGGGTCAAAACCATTCTCATGGTATCGACCCAATACGAGGCCTTCAGCCTGTCCTGGGACGGCAGTCTGACCGAGGACATTTACGGGGCCTATTCTCTCCTGCATCTGCAGAACGTGCCGCAAATCACCACGGTCACATCCGGCCAGGAAGCCCTGGAAACACTCCAGCGCGAAAAGTACGACTTGGTCCTGGTGTCCTCGAACTTGGCGGACATGCCGATCTTCGAATTCGGCCAGGCCGTGAAAACCGCCGTGCCGGGACTGCCGGTGGTTATGTTGATTTTCGCCCTCGGCGGACTTCCGTCCGCGCCCATCGCCGCCTATGCCGGCGTGGACTACGTCTTTTCCTGGCAGGGCAACGCCAAGGTCCTGCTTTCGATCATCAAATTGGTCGAAGATGCCCTTAATATCGACCGGGACATCCAAATCTGCCGCATTGGCGTAATCATGGTGATCGAGGATTCCGTCAAGCAGTATTCTTTCTTCCTCCCCCACCTCTACGCCCTGCTCATGAAACAGTCCTTCGCCCGCGTGCCCTACGGCATCGACGAGAACGAGCGCCAGCTTCATACGCGCACGCGCCCCAAGGTCATGCTGGCCCGGACCTTCGCGGAAGCCAAAGCGCTCGTGGAACGCTACAAGCCCTTTCTGCATGGAGTGATTTCCGATCTGCAGGTGGCTGTGGAAGGCAAAAAAGGACAAGAGACCGGCGCAGTCTTTCTGAGCCGCCTGCTGGACACGATCCCGGGCTTGCCGATCCTGCTCATGTCGGCGGACGAGACGGCGGCGGCGGTGGCGCGTTCGCTGGGGATCGAGTTTGTGGACAAAAATTCGCCGCGCTGCGTCCGGCAACTGGAAGATTTTTGCATGGGCAACCTGGGATTCGGTGACTTCGTCTTCCGCGACCGGCACGGCCGCGAGATCCTGCGCGCCCGCAACCTGCGCGCGTTCGAGGACGCCCTCCACACCGTGCCGGAGGAGTCCATCGAATTTCACAGCCGGCGCAACCAGTTCTCGCATTGGCTCCTGGCCCAGGGCGAGGCCGCCCTGGCGGAACTTATCCGCCCCTTGCAGGCGGCGGACTTCAAGTCGCCGGCCGACCTGCGCGAATTCATGTGCACGGCCGTGCGCCTGACCCGCCGCGAAAAACATCGCGGCATCATCGCCGATTTTCGCGCCGACGATTTCGAGCCCGAGTACGCCTTTCTGATGACGGGGCGCGGCAGTCTGGGCGGCAAGGCCCGCGGCCTGGCTTTCATGTTCAACCTGTTTTCGCGGAATTTTCCCGACGGCCGCCTGGGCGGCATGGAGATCAAGTTTCCCCACACACTCTGCATCACGACCGATGCGTTCGACGAGTTCATGACCGTCAATGAACTGGAGGCTTTCGCCGCGGAATGCCGGAGCGACGCGCTCTTGCGCAAGCGCTTTTTGGAGGCCCATCTGCCGGCGGCCCTTATACAGCAACTGCGCGCTTACATCGAGCGCGTCCACGTCCCGCTGGCCGTGCGCTCCTCCAGTCACATGGAAGACTCCTCCAACCAGCCGTTTGCCGGCCTGTACCAGACTTGCATGATCCCCAACCGGAACCCGGATGCCGCCATGCGCCTGGAGCATCTCTGCCAGGCCGTCAAACTGGTCTATGCCTCCGTCTTTACGACCGCCGTCAAGCGTTACTTCCAGACGCTCAAGCTCAACACGGAAGAGGAGAAGATGGCGGTCATCGTCCAGGAACTGGTGGGCCGGCATTATGGCAACCTGTTTTATCCAACGATTTCCGGGGTGGCCCAGTCGTTCAATTACTACCCCTTCGCGCGCATGGAATCCGAGGATGGCGTCGCCTCCGTGGCGCTGGGCTTCGGCAAAATGGTCGTGGAAGGCGGCGAGACCCTGCGGTTCTGTCCGCGCCACCCCGCAATCCTGCCGCAGGCGGCCACACCCCAGGAACTGCTCCAGGTTTCCCAGAAACAGTTTTATGCCCTGAGCATGGATCACGAGCCCCTGAACTTCGCCCTCGGCAAGGGATCGGACCTGCGCCTGTTCGGTCTCGATCGGGCGGAACAGGACCAGACCCTGCCTGCGGTCGCCAGCGTCATTTCGCAGGGAGACGACTGCCTGGTGGACGACCTCGGCGTGGCGGGACGGCGGGTTGTGACCTTTGCGCCAATCCTCAAACACAACAGCTTTCCCCTCTGCGACATTCTCAACGACCTGCTCAAGATCGGCAAGGCCAGCATCGGCTCCGACGTGGAAATCGAATTCGCGGTCAACATGGACTTCCTGCCCGGCACACAACCGGAATTTTACCTCCTGCAAATCCGGCCGATGGTTACGTCCCGGGAGCGCCTGGCGCTGAAAGTCAAGGCCCAGCGCCTGGACCAGGCCCTGTGCGTTTCACGTAAAATCATGGGCAACGGCCTGGTGGAAGACGTGTTCGATATTATCTATTGCCACCCGGACCGGTTCGATTTCGCCCGGACGCGCCAGGCGGCCGCGATCATCGGGCGGCTGAATCAGGACCTGCTGAACGAGCGCCGCCGTTACGTCCTGATCGGACCCGGTCGCTGGGGCACGCGCGTGCCGGCGTTGGGCGTGCCGGTCAACTGGCAGCAGGTGGCCGGGGCGGCCGTCATCATCGAGACGATTTCACAGGGCAAGCGGATTGATCTTTCACAAGGCGCTCATTTCTTCCATAATCTGGCCGCCACTGGCATTGGGTATTTTTCTATTTTGCAGACCGACGATGAAAATTTTGTGCGTTGGGACCGCCTGGAGGAAATGCCGATCGCCTTCGAGGCGGACGGCGTGCGGCATGTCCGCACCCTCCAGCCCATGACGGTGTTAATGGACGCCCTGAACCACTGCGGCGTGATCGCCCCCTCGGAAGGAATGGCGCGGGCGGAGTGAAGCGGAGGCCGGAGATCAGAGGTCAGAAGTCAGAGGTCGGAGGTCAGCCGAAAATCAGACGGCGGATCATAGTGGATCCCCGCTCGCTTGGGAGAGAGTAACGAGTTAGGCGGCCAAAGGCCGCGACTATTCCATGTAGAGCCGACTTTATGTCGGCTATTATAGCCGGTGTTCCGCCGGAGGCGGATCCGCCTATGGAGGAAAAACCGGCTCTACCTGGATTGAATTTCCTTAACATTGAATTAAGCCCCGAGGAACGGGGCGACTGTTTCATGTAGCCGCGGCGGTAACGCCGTGGCCGTCCGCCGTCGCCCACGGGCTATGGTGGACAGGCCGAAGAATCCACGCCGTTACCTGCCCGCAATGCTGCGCATAGCGCTGCAGGCGGGCCGGCGCGGCTACCCAAATACAATTTCCTATTAGATAAATTTATCCCGCGTTGCGCGGAATGACAGAGATCAGAACACCTGATGATCGCCACGGGAAAAAATATGAAACCAACATCACATAACACCCCAACCGGCCGGCGGGTAAAAGTCTGCCTGGCACAGATCCGCGTTCTGCCCGGCCAGCCGGCGGCCAATACGGAGACGATTCTGGCGGCCATTGGCGCGGCCCGGGCTCAAGGCGCGGAGCTGGTGGTGTTCCCTGAAATGGCGATCCCGGGCTACCTGCTGGGCGACGCCTGGGAGCGGGACGCTTTTTTGCGCGAGTGCGAGGCCTGCGGTCAGCGGATTCGCGCGGCGTCCCAGGGGCTTGTGGTCGTGTTCGGCAACGTCGCCCTCGATTGGCGCCGCCGCAACGAGGATGGGCGGGTGCGCAAATACAACGCCCTGTTCGTGGCGGAGAACGGGCGGTTTATCGGTCCGCGCAACGGACCCTGCGACTTCGTCGTCAAGACGCTCCTGCCCAATTACCGGGAGTTCGACGACAGCCGCTACTTTTACGACCTGCGCCGACTGGCCGCCGAAGAGGGTCTGGCGCTCGAACAGGCCCTGGCGCCGGTTTGCACCGGGCGCCTGGCGCTGGGCTGCATCCTGTGCGAGGATGCCTGGGACGCGGATTACGGCGTATCCCCGCTGGACCTGCTCAAGCGGCACGGCGCGGATCTGTTTATTAATTGCAGTTGCTCGCCCTTTACGCTGGATAAAAACGCCAAGCGCCAGCGAGTGTTCGCCGCCCACGCCCAGCGCCTTGGGAAACCGCTCCTTTACGTCAATAACGTCGGCATCCAGAACAACGGCAAAACCGTCTATACCTTCGACGGCGCCTCCTGCATTTACGATGCCCACGCCCATCAGATCGGCCTCCCGGCGCGGTTCGAGGCCGGGCTCCTGCAAGCCGATATCCCGATGGATCAACCTGAATTCGGGACACCCATCGACGAGCGCGCCGACGGCGTTGCCGCCATTTACCAGGCCCTGGTGTTCGGCGCCAAAGAGTTCATGCAAATGCTCGGGATAACGCGGGTGGTGGTGGGAGTTTCCGGCGGCATCGATTCGGCCGTGACGGCCGCTTTGTACAGCCGGATATTGAGCCGCGAAAACATCCTGCTCGTGAACCTGCCCAGCCGGTTCAACTCGCCGACCACCGTCAACCTGGCGCGCGAGCTGGCCGCCAATCTGGGCTGTTATTACGCCGAGATACCGATTGAGGACAGCGTCCGCCTGACAACCGCCCAGGTCAACGGCCTGGCGATTGCCGGCCCGGACGACAAACTGCGCGCCCGCCTCGCGCTGAGCGACTTCATGGCCGAAAATGTGCAGGCGCGCGACCGTTCCTCGCGCTTGCTCGCCGCGCTGGCCGCGGCGTTTGGCGGCGTCTTCACCTGCAACGCCAACAAGGCGGAAGCGACCGTCGGCTATACCACGCTCTACGGCGACCTGGCCGGCTATCTGGCCGCGCTGGCGGATTTATGGAAAGGCGAAGTCTATGCTCTGGGCCGCTATATGAACGAGGAAGTATTCCGGCGCGAGGTAATCCCGGCAAAATGTTTCGACCTGACGCCCTCGGCCGAACTGGGCTTGGGCCAGGACGTGGACAAGGGCCTGGGCGATCCGCTGATCTATTCCTATCACGACCGCCTCTTCGCCAGTTGGGTGGAAGCCTGGCAACGCACAACGCCCGAAGAAATTTTGGAATGGTATCTGGCCGGCGCCCTGGAACAGCGAATCGGTTATGCCGGCAAGCTTGCGGATATTTTCCCGTCGGCCCGTGAATTTATCGCCGACCTTGAGCGCTGGTGGATTCAATACAACGGCATGGGCGTGGCCAAGCGCATCCAAGCCCCGCCCGTGCTGGCCATCAAGCGCCGCGCCTTCGGCTTCGATCACCGCGAGTCCCAGATGGGCGTCTGGTTCAGCGCCCGGTACCTGGAACTGAAGAAACAGGCATTGGCACGCCCGGGCTAAGATCACATTGAACTTGAATTGCGGCCAGGATATGCGATGCTACCGCCATGCCAAGGAAATATGAACCGCCGCACGAATCGGACGAATGGCTGGAATGGGCATCCATGACACCGCAACAGCGCTGGGCCGCCACCGACCGATTGTGGGCATTCTACAGGGAAGCCGGAGGATCGCTTGACCCCGAACCCGATTCGCAAAGTCCTTTCAATACTGCGTACCTGCCGGGTAAGATTTCTGCTCATGGGCGGACAGGCCTGCATATTTTACGGCGCGGCCGAATTTAGCCGGGACACGGATATCGTCATCGCCCTGTCGCCCACAAACCTGCGCCGCCTGCGCATCGCCTTGCGACGGTTGCGCGCAGAACCCATCGCCGTGCCGCCCTTGTCGAAACGGTGGCTCCGCAAAGGACATGCCGTTCACTTCCGCTGTCATCTTGACGAAGCGGACGGACTCCGTCTGGACATCATGGCGACCCTGCGCGGCGTGGCGCCATTCGAAACACTCTGGCGGCGGCGGACAACCATCGCAACCACGGACGGCGAGCGGCACGACCTCCTGGCGCCGAACGATCTGGTGGCCGCCAAGAAGACCCAACGCGACAAGGATTGGCCCATGATCCGCCGCCTGGTCGAGGCCCATTATCGGCAATTCCAGCATGCGCCTTCCCCGGAGCGCATTCGCTTTTGGCTGTTGGAATCCCGAACGCCGGAGCGGCTCGTCGCCTTGGCCGCCGCCTTTCCGCGGCAAACCGCGCAAACGTCCCGGAAACGCGCTCTGTTGCGACTGGCGCGTCCGGGACAGGAAGCCAACCTGGCGAAGGCGCTGCAGGAGGAAGAATTTGCGGAGCGCGCCCGGGACGCGGCATACTGGAGACCCCTGCGACAAGAATTGGAAGCGCTCCGCCACCGGCGGTTAATTCCGTCCTGACCTGGGCTATGCCTGCAACCTAAAGAAAACAAGCCTCACCACGAAGGCGCCGGGATACGGCGACAGGATTCCTCCTCCCATGCTCTCTTCCGACCAATCGTTGCGCGCATTTGGCGCAGGGCGCAACGTCCCGCGCCAAATGCGCGCAACACTCCGTGTAAAACGGGAAGGAGATCAAGGAGCTGGAGCCTTTCTCAATGCCTGCTCCGTGGTGAACCCATCTTGTTTTTACATTTTCTTGTTTTTATGGTGGTTCCCAACGTTTAAGGTGCTAATGTTATGGCCAGACCGACCAAGGCGTGCTACATTGCAAAACAAGTCTGTCGGCAATACATGAGCGCGAGGAGAGGATGGATTCCACCGAAGTTCCGTTAGATAAAAACAACGACGTACGGTTAAACGTCAATCCTCTGACACCGGCGCAAATCCTATGTTTGGCCAAGGGGTTTTCGCGTATTTTCTGGGGTGTTCTTTTCATGATCGGCCTGTTTCTGAGCCAGTCCGGCTTAGAAGTCTTTCATGGCATTCGCATCCCCGCCTACGTGCTGGGCGCGGGACTTATCGGATGGGGATTGTGGCTCTTGCAGTCGGCCGGCCCCGCCGGACGAATCTGGCGGCGGCACACCCGGCTGGCCTTGGGACTGGCTTTTCTGGTTATATATTTTGCCCCGTTTATCGTCTGGTGGCGAGTCATGCCCTACGAGAATTTGTTTCTGATCAATGTCCTTGGCCTGCTTCTTTCCGGCATGGGGATTCTTTTGCTGGTCAATCTGCTGGCCGCCGAAACCTTCGGCCTGTTCGAGGAGCGGGGCGGGCGGGTTGAGTCCCAGGTCTTTGCGTTTGGCGTCGTTATCCTGATGATCGCGCCTTTTCTGATCGGCATGTTATTTGCGCTGGTAGCGTCCATACGTTATAATACGGTGTTTGCCGAGGAAATCTGGCTGACAATTAACCGTGTCCCCATCTGGCTTTATGTGGCCACCACCCTGCCTTGTTCCCTGACCATGGTGGCGGCTTGGAAAGCCAAGGCCATTTGCTATCGGCGTCTGTGGGGCGGCGGATCTAAGACGGATGGCGGATGACGAACCGAACAAGCAGCAAACGCCCAACGTCCAACGCCGAACGTCCAATTTCGAATGAAAAGCGGAAAGCGATAAAGCCATGCGAACCATTCTGCTCCAGGCCGGGACGCTTGCGACCAACACGGTGCGGGACATTATCCGGCAACCGGTGATCCTGTTGTTGACCACTACCGCTGTTGTCCTGATCGGGTTATTGCCATCGACCGCGGTTTTCGCTTTTGGGGAAGAGGCGCGTTTGGTTCGCGATGGGGCCCTGGCGCTGAATCTGGTCTTTGGCCTGCTGGTGGCCGGCGCGGCGGCCGCGGCCACGATTTACGCTGAAATCAAGCGGGGCACCGCCGCCACGGTTCTGTGCAAACCGGTTTCCCGCAGTTTGTATTTTATATCCACCTATATAGGCGTGCTGATGGTCCTCCTGCTGTTCTGCGCCACGACCCTGCTGGCCGGATTGCTGAGCCTGCGCATGGTCCTGCCGGGCATGCAAACGGACGGAAGGATCGGGGCATTATTTCTGGCAGCCGTGTCGATTGCGTTCGGATATGCGGCGATATCCAATTTCATGTTCCGGCGCCAGTTCGTCTCGCAAGCGTTTATCGGACTTTTGCCGTGCCTGATGGTGGCGTTCGTCGCGGCCGCCTGGATAGACCCGAACGGCCACGCGGTTCGATTCGGCAGTCTGATGGCGTGGCAAATGGTTCCAGCCGGCATCTTAGTCAGTCTGGCCGTCATGGTTTTGGCGGCCCTGGCAGTCAGCCTCTCCACACGCCTGCCGCCGGTCCTAAGCACATCGGCCTGTGCGGCTGTGTTTTTTCTGGGCTTGGTGTCGGATTATTTGTTACGCGCCGCCGCCGCGACGTCCTGGTGGGCCGCTTCGATTTACCGGCTGTTGCCGAACTGGCAGGATTTCTGGATCGTAGATGCGCTTTCCGGCGGCGGCAATATCCCGTGGGGCTACGTGGCCGCAAGCGCCGGCTATGCGGGACTATACGCCGTCGCGGCGCTCGCCCTGGGCGTGCTGTCGTTTCGCCGCGTGGAAATATTATAAATCAGGCTGTAGGCTGTGGACCGCAGACTGTTGGTAAAACCAGTGTTTTTTGCTCTACCGGGATTTCTTCGGTAAAAACAGAATCCTGTTAATCCTGTCAAAAATATTAATTCTTATATCATGAATACCTCCATATGCTCCGGTATCTCGCGGCGGGAATTCCTGGGTTGCATGGGAGCGGGTGTGGCCGGCTGTATGCTGGCAAACACCCTGGCGGGCGCGGCGCCGGCCGATGAGGAATTGCACGAGGCCTCGTTTTATGAGCCGCTGGCCGGCGGCAAGGTGCGTTGCAAACTGTGCCCGCGCGGGTGCGTGGTGGGCGACACGCACCACGGCTATTGCCGCGTCCGCGCGAACCGCGGCGGACGCTACTATTCGCTGGTCTATGGCCGGCCTTGCGCCATCCACACCGACCCGATCGAAAAGAAGCCGTTTTTTCACGTATATCCGGGCAGTCAGGCGTTTTCCATCGCCACGGTAGGCTGCAACATGGCCTGCAAGTTCTGCCAGAACTGGGATATTGCGCAAGCCGGCCCCAACGATATCCGGCCGCCTTATCGATCCCCCGAGGCAATCGCGCAACAGGCGGCGGAGTCCGGTGCGCGGACGATTGCCTATACTTACACCGAACCCACCATCTTCTTCGAATACATGTCCGATTGCGCCAGGGCCGGCAAGGCGCGGGGCAAGGAGAGTGTCGTGGTCAGCAACGGCTTTATCGCCGCCGAAGCTTTAAATACCCTGCTTCCTCTGATCAAGGCCATTAAAATCGATTTCAAGGCTTTTACCCCCACGTTTTACCGGGATATCTGTGACGGCTATCTTGCGCCGGTTCGGAATACGCTCAAGCTCCTGGCAAAGTCCGGCGTATGGTATGAAATCGTCGTGCTCATCATTCCCACCTTGAACGACAGCTCCGACGAGATCAAGCGCATGACGGCCTGGATTGTGCAGGACTTGGGGCCGGACGTGCCGCTTCATTTCTCCCGGTATCAGCCGATGTACAAAATCAAGAACATCCCCCCCACCCCGCCCGACACCCTGCGGCGCGCGCGCCGGATAGCGCAGGCCGAAGGATGCCGCTTTGTCTATATCGGCAACCTGTCCGGCGAGGAAGCCCAGAACACTGTCTGCCCATATTGCCAAGCCATACTTATTCGCCGCTACGAATATCGCATCCTGGAAAACAATATCGTCAAAGGCGCCTGCAAGGCCTGCGGCAAGACAATTCCCGGCGTGTGGAACTGACTATTACGATGGTTTTCAGGCCGGCCTTCTCCACCCCGTCTTCCGCCGGCATCGGGTGGGAGTCAATCCGAAGGATATCCGGAAGCGCGTCGCAAAATGGCGCTGGTCATTGTAACCGCAGGCGGCGGCGACCAGCTTGACGGGCAACTCCGTGGTCAGCAGCATATCCCGGGCGCGATTCAGGCGGGTTTGTTCGAGCCACCGTTGGGGAGCCTGCCCAATGTATTCCGTCATATTTCCGGCCGGCCAGCGGGATTCGGCTGAATCTGGAAACTTTTATTCTCGCATTTTCCAAATTATAAGTTTAAATAAGCACGAGTTTTCCAGCGGAAAAGAACAAACATGTTCCTCCGCAGCCCAAACAAATGCATGCAGGAAAGGCGAACCGCGATGACACACCGTGAATGTTTCTTGAAAATAATGGACGGCGCAACCACTTCCTGGACCCCGAATTACGAATTAGGTTGCTGGGGCCAGACGATCCAGCGCTGGATAGACGAGGGCATTCCCACCGATCGAATGTATTGGAACTTCTGGCAGGGCGAACCGTTCTTTAAAATTGACCGCCACGACTACGCCAGGATAAACACGGGCATGCTTCCGGAGTTCGAATATCAGGTCCTCGAAGAGACCGCGGAGTATGTCACGGCGCGGCATGCAACCGGCATCGTCACAAAAGCGCTGAAAGAGGGCACCGTCCGGGGCTCGCGCATGAGCATGGATCAATACATTGCGCATCCCGTGACCGACCGCGCCAGTTGGCAGGAAGTCAAGAAGCGCTACAACCCGCAGGCGCCCGTGCGTTACCCGATGCTTTGGGATGAAATGGCGCGCGCTTGGAAAGAAAGAGATTACCCGCTCTGCCTGCTGGGCAACGCCAGTTTTGGATTGTATTCCCAACTGCGGTCCTGGGTGGGCACCGAGGACATCTCCTATATGTTCTATGACGATCCCGCGCTGGTGGAGGAAATGATCGAGTTCAACACGGATTTTTTCCTCCAGCTCGTGGCGCGCGCCCTGCCGGGCATGCAGTTCGATTATTTTAGTTTTTTCGAGGACTGCGCCGGCAAGGGCGGTCCGCTTTACGGGCCCGAACTGTTCAACCGTTTCTTCCGCAAACCGTACAAACGGATCATCGACGCCCTGCGCAAGGGAGGGGTCAAATCCATATGGCTGGACTGCGACGGCGATCCGATGCCGTTGATTCCGCTGTGGCTGGAGGTGGGCGTCAACTGCCTCTGGCCGCTGGAACAGGCTTCCGGCATGGACCCCCTGAAGTTGCGCAAAAAGTTCGGCAAGCAACTCATCCTGGCCGGCGGAATCGACAAAATGGAGATCGCCAAAGGCAGGCAGGCCATCGAGAAGGAACTTTACGCCAAAATCCCGCCGCTGTTGGAACAGGGCGGGTACATTCCCTTCCTTGACCATGCCATCCCCCCGGATATATCCTACCGGGATTTCACATATTACATTGAACTGAAACTCAAATTGATGGGAAGGGGAGCAATTCAGTGACTTTGAGATTCAGTGATTCATTGATTGATGGTAACAACCCAGGTAGTCAGGAGTCAGGATACAGAATAAAATACGCAAGAATCAGCCACAAAAGAACGCGGCGGACATTCCGTTTTGACTTCTGAATTCTGGCAGTTGCTTTCATTAACTCAAAACCGGGATCGATGCCATATTAACATTTAATCATCGTTCCCTCTTCGTCCGTCATTCCGAGCGAAGCCGAGGAATCTCATGTCCTTAGATATCGCCCAGGATCGCACGCAATGCGAAATCCCATGTTAAACCAGGAAGGACTGCATGAAAAAAATGACCAAGCTGGAGCGCACGCTTGCGACCTTTAAGCATCAAGAAACGGATCGGGTCCCCCTTTACGACCTGATGCTCAACGACGACTGCATCGAATATTTTAGCGGGGTCTATGCGCCCTATGGCGAAGCGGGCGCCAAAGCGCAGGCCCAGGCCGTGGACCGCATGCTGGACATGGCGCGCGGCGTAGGCCAGGCGCCAGGCCGTCCATACAAGCAGTTGCTGGATTCGACGAACGATCCTGATTTAATCCAATACGCCCGTTTTTCCGACACCCACCACGGACATCAACCGTTTGTCTCCTGCGAGACAGCGCTGGATTGGCTGAAAGCACAGAACAAAATTTTGAGCAAGTGGCGGGCGAACACCGATCTGAAGCAGGAGGACGCGAACAGCAGGCAGGCTTTCGAGCGATTGTACGGCTGGATGGGCGCGGACCATGTGGTCTGCTGTCTCCGGCAGAGCGGCACAGGCTTGGATACGGTGCGCGCCGCGGTCGGAATCGAGTTTTTCAGTTATATTTGCGCCGACGAACCCGGGCTTGTCTCCGAATATCTGGAATTATCCACGGCGCGCGAGGTTGCGATCGTCCACGCCATCGCCGATTCCAAAATTTCGCCCTGGGCGCTGACCTATGGCGACATCGCAATGAAAAACACTTTGTTGCACTCGCCCGAATGGCTGCGCCGCGAGTTTTTTCCGCGCCTGAAAAGGATCAACGACGCCTACCACGAGCACGGAATCGTCTGCCTGTTCCATTCGGACGGATACTTGATGGAAATAATGCCCGACCTCATCGCCGCGGGAATCGACGGGATCAATCCGCTCGAAACGGTGGCCGGCATGGACGTGGGCGAGGTGCATCGTCTTTACGGCGGCAAGATTTTCCTGACCGGCGGGATCGATATGAGCCAGCTGCTCTCGCACGGAAGCCCGGAACAGGTCCGCGCGGTTTGCCGCAAGGCCGTTGCCGACGCTCCCACCGGCTATTTTCTGGGCTCCACCACGGAAATCGACAACAGTTCGCGTCTGGAAAACGTCCTGGCCATGATCGAGGTCTGTTGGGGCAAGAAACCGGAGGGGGCACATCCGGATATTTTACGGCAGATTGAGCGGCGCAAGACCGAGTTCCGGAAGAATTTCCCGCAGTGGATCGAACAACAACGCCGCGGCGATTCCAGCCCCAACCCCGAACAGGCATAGTTTGAACCATGCCCGCCCAGGATATCAGGGCGCGCCGGTCAATTCGCGGCCCAGCGCCAGCAGGAAGTCGCGGTTATCGGCGGAGAGGTAGCGCATGGCGCCGCCCATGCGGCTGAAGGTTTTACAATAGCGCAGATAATAGGCCGGGTTATCCATGGGCGGCTCGCCCTGGGCGCCCCAGTCCCAACCGGCATCGGCCAGGTCAACCACCAGGATGAAATGGTCTTTAATGGCCCGCCCTTCCTGGCGGCGCAGGTTCTGGGCCATGGCAAAGGCTTTTTCGAAAATCATGGGCGACATCACCGCGGAACCGACCGAGAGATACACACCGCCATCCAGGTTGTTGACCCCGTGCGCGAAAGCCAGAAAATCGCGCTGGGCGGTCCGCCCGATGGCCGCGCCCTGGTTCATGGGATGATTATAAATGATGTCATGCCCGAACATGGGATGGCCGGTGAACGGAATGTTCAGGCGATAAGCCGCCGCCTGCACACTGTAGGATTTGAAGGGATGCGGAACCGCCAGGGGGCCGGGTTGAAGGTTAAAATGCCGCGCGGCTGCCAGGAAATCGACGGCGGCGGCGGCGCGCGCCAAATCCGGCTTCGCGCAAGGCGCCACGCCGCACAAGTCGGCGGCCAGGGCTTCCGTTGCGACGCGCCGCAATTCGTCGGTGGAAGGGACCACCAAACCTTCGTTCTGGATCAGGGCCCCGACCGATTCGCCGTAGCCTAATCCCTCGTAGGCGCCGGCAATCAGCGCCAGGTTAATGTAGCGCCCCGTCTCCTGCCAAATGCCGAACTGGCCCTCGGCCACATAACGGCGCACGTCCTCGCCGCTCCGGCCCTGGAAGGCGAACTCCCAGTCATGAATGATCCCCGCCCCGTTGGTCGCCAGGTGCGTGAGCCAGCCCTCTTCCATCAGGCGGATAAGGACCGGCGCCAGGCCGTTCTTGATCGTATGCGCGCCAAACGCCAGCATGACGGCCCGCCCCGCCCGCCGCGCCAGGCGCATGCGTTCGGCTGTTTCCCGCACAATTGTCTGCGCCGCCCCGGAAATGTTTTTGGGCGCCGCGCCGGGCAGGACGCGATCGATCTCGATCGCGAGCTTACTTGTGCGTTCGCCCAGCGGCTTGACGATCAACTTGTCGCGGTCGAATTGCGGATGGGGCATATCTTATTGCTTCCCTTCGGTTTTGACAGGAGCACCCTATCATAATGACGCTTTGAGGCAATATCATAGCGCAAACACCCCCTAAAAAATATTAAAATAGTTGTTGCATTCATTTTGCAACCTGATAGAGTGTATGCCACTTGACTGCAGAATGAGAGAGTTCACAGTGAGATGGTAGATTGTCAGACGACGTTTTGCGCCGGTGACGATCTGAAACCCGAATGAGTCGGGAACAGTCGCAGGACACTCATACCGCAGTCCAAGGGAGGAATAGTATGGCTACGAAGCTGTATGTCGGAAACCTGTCCTTCACCACGACCGAAGGTGACCTGAAGGAACACTTTGCCACGTGTGGCACGGTGGTTAGTTGTAACGTCATCATGGACAAGTACACGAACAAGTCGCGCGGATTTGCCTTCGTGGAAATGGGATCGCAGGAAGAGGCCAACAAGGCCATTGCCGAGAAAAACGGCGCGGATTTCCAAGGCCGCACCCTGACGGTCAACGAAGCCAAGCCCCGTGAAGATCGGCCCCGCGGCAACTTCGGCGGCGGCGACCGCGGCGGTGGCGGCAAGCGCGACTATCGTTAATCCGATTGTCGGGTTTTAAAATCGGGAAGAGCGTTCCGTGGAGGCAACTCCCGGAACGCTCTTTTTTTTAACCGTTCAGCGAGGTCCGGTATTCCATGGCTAAACCCCCATATCCTCTGCCCCCCATCCTGTTCGAGGACGAGTGCCTGGTAGCATTCGACAAGCCCAGCGGGTTATTGACCGTTCCCGACCGCTGGGACAAGGCCCGTTCCGACCTGGTCAGCCTGGTACGCGAACACCACGCGCCCGGCATATACAATATCCACCGGCTGGATCCCGAGACCAGCGGCGTCCTGCTCTGCGCCAAAACCAAGGTCGCGCTGGCGGCGCTGGAACGTCAATTTGGAACCAGCCGGGTTAATATCCATTACCTGGCGCTCGTGCTCGGCGCATTGCCGGAACCCGACATGACGATCCGCCGGGAACTGGAAACCGATCGCAACCAGCCCGGCCGCATGCGCGTGGCGGCCGCCTATCGCCGCGGCGCGTGCCGGACGCGCGCACACACGATCGAGGTGTTTCGCACGCACAGCCTCATCGAGGCCTGGCCCAGCGCCGAAAAGCCCCATCAGGTCCGTGTCCACCTGGCGCACGCCGGCTGCCCCGTAGTCGCCGATGCGTTTTACGGAAATGGGCGCGGTTTATACCTCTCCGAGATCAAGAGCGACTATAAGTTCAAGCCCCACGAGCCGGAACGCCCCCTGATCGGACGCGTGGCCTTGCACGCTGAAAGCCTGACCTTCACGCATCCGGTTACCCAGGCGGAAATCACGATCAACGCGCCTTGGCCGAAAGATATTTCCATTGTCGTTAAATATTTAAAACGATTTGCGCCGACCGGCGGGAACATGGCTCCATAAAATGCAATTATGAGTTGGCGAACCACTCGTTTCAGTGTATAAATAACGGACTTGAATGAAAGCGTCGGCTGACGAACCAGAAAGCGCGACTATGACGACCATTCACCCCACCGCTATCGTGGAACCCGGGGCCGAGCTTGACGAAGGCGTGGCCATCGGCGCCTACAGCATTGTCGGCGCGCACGTTAAAATCGGACGCGCGACGCGCGTCATGCCGCACGTCTTTCTGGACGGCTGGACAACGATCGGCGAAGGCTGTGTGATTTTCCCGTTTGCCAGCATTGGCACCCAGACCCAGGACCTGAAGTACAAAGGCGCCGTCACCTTCGTCGAGATCGGCGACCATACCACCCTGCGCGAGTATGTCACCGTCAACGCCGGCACCAATGAGGGCGACGTGACCCGCGTCGGGGCCGGTTGTCACATCTGCGCCTATTGCCACGTGGCCCATCAGTGCCTTGTCGGCAATAACGTCATCATGTCCAATGCCACCAACCTGGCCGGCCACGTGATTGTGGAAGACGACGCCGTTTTCGGCGGCATGGGCGGAGTGCATCAGTTTGCCAGGATTGGAAGATTATGCATGATCGGCGCCTGCTCCAAGGCCACCCAGGATATTCCGCCTTTCATGATGGCGGATGGCAACCCCGCCGCCATTCACGGCCTCAACACCATCGGCCTGCAGAGACATGGCGTGACGGAAGCCGTCCGCCGCACCCTGAAAGAGGCCTATCGCATTCTTTACCGGGAGAACCTGCCCACCCGCGCGGCCCTCGAAAAAATGAAGGACGAACTCCCCATTTGTCCGGAACTCAATCACCTGATCGCATTCGTGTCGGCCTCGGAACGCGGCATTGCGCGCTGAGGTTCCATTATGAGCAATCGCCTCGCATGTCTTTTGATGACCGGCCTGACGATCATGGCCGTGCCGGAACGCCCGGCCCTATTCGCCCAGGCGACCGCCCAGGAAGAGACCAACGCCCAAACGGCCGGCGGCGCCGGCGCTTTCGTGAACTTCAACTTCGACCAGGTGGAGATTCGCTTTCTGGTCAAGCTGGTCGGCGACCTCACCGGCAAGCGTTTTGTAATCGACAAGGAGGTTGACGGCAAAGTCACGATCGTAACCCCGTCGCAAATTCCCATCGGCGAAGTGTATCCCCTTTTTATTTCCATCCTGGAATCCTCAGGCTGCGCCGTTGTGGACCGCGAGGGCATCAACCGGATCGTGGCGCGCGACAAGCGTATAACGCCCATTGCGCCGGTCATGGGCGAAAACGACCAGGCCCCCGCCGACGGCGTGATCACCAAGGTGATTCACATCGACAACCTGCGCGCCGCGGATGTGCGCCTCCTCCTCGAGCCTATGGTGGACCAGGGCAAAACCGGCGCCATGGGCGTCCTGGAGACAACCAATCACTTGGTCATCACGGACACGGCCGCGAGCATCCGCCGCATCGAACAAATCATTGCGCAGATCGACAAGCCCGGCATGGCGCGTACGACCGAAATTTATATCCTGAAGTTCGCCGATGCCGAAGGCATCGCCGCCGAACTGAACATGGCCATGGCCGGCGCCGTCAGCAAGCAGGCGACACCGGGCGAACAACTGCGCCAGCGCCTGCCCAAAACCGCCGTGGGTGGAACGGCCGCGACGTTGCCCAGCGATGCCGTGGTCGTGGCGGCCCCCCACTCCAACAGCCTGATCCTGGTCGGCGCCCCCGCGCAGATTACCGAATTGAAACGGATCATCGCCGCCATGGACACCGAGCCGCGCAGCGGTTATGGGCATCTGCAGGCCATCTTTCTCAAATATCTATCTTCCGACGAAGCCGCCAAGAGTTTGACGGCCCTCATTTCCAAACGCGTCGAAAAACCCCAGAACCAGAAAATATCCGTCGAGTCCAGCCTCGGCAACAACGCCCTGCTGATCGATGCCGCCCCGGAAGATTTCAAGATGGTCAAGGAGTTGATCGACCAGCTGGACCTGCCGCCCGAGCAGGTTCTGGTGGAGGTCATGATCGCGGAACTGACCCTGGATAACGGCAGTGTCATCGGGGCCGAGTTGCTGGCCGGCGGAGTTCCCGGCATGGACTCCACCGTCGCGGTCGGCGGCATGAACACGGCCGAGGGGGCCGACACCCTGATGCAACAAATATCGAGCGGGGTGCTCCCCAAGGGACTTACCTTTGGCCTGGCTAAAGGCAGTTATACCGATGCCAGCGGGAATGTGGTGCCCCGCTTCCCGGCCCTGCTCAACATCAACGCCATTAAAACGAAGGGCAAGTTCAAGATCCTTTCCAACATTCCGCTTTGGACGCAAAACAATCAGCCGGCCAACGTCACGATCGGCCAGAACATTCCCATCCTGAAATCCACCGTTTCGGCCGGGGCCGGCACGGCCCGCGATTACATCGAAAACATCGATCGCATCGATGTCGGCATCAAGATGAGCGTCACACCGCACATCAATCCCAACCGTGAAGTGCTGATGAAATTGAACCCGTGCATCGAAGCCGTCCTGACGGCCGCCACGGGCGGCAAAAATTTCACGCCCACGATCGCCAAACGCGAAGTCACCACGACCCTGACCGTGCCGGACGGCGATACCATCGTAATCAGCGGGCTCATGCGCGAAGACACGGTCACAAGCGAACGCAAAATCCCCTACCTCGGCTCGATCCCAGTGCTGGGCTGGTTTTTTCGGCACAATGAGGACAAGGTCGAGCGCACCAACCTGCTTATTTTCGTGACGCCGCGCGTGGCAACCAACGCCGCCAACGCGCGCGCCTTGACCGAGATGCTCAAATCGAAAACCGCGTTCCAATCGCCGACAAACCTGGTGATCGAGAAATTGAGCGAGTGATTCAGTGATTGGATATTTAATCAGGCCCACTTAATCATTAACGATCTATTTTTCCGAAATCGCTCAATCACTGAATCGCTAAATCGCTAAATTTCTTCCAATGCCTGAACCTGAGACACCCTCATCCGCCGCCGAGCTGGCGCAGTTAAAGGCCCTGGCGCAGAAATTTCACCTGGACCTGATAACCGCGGTGGACGATGCCATGCTGGCCCACGACCTGGCCGCCGACCTGCCGGTGGAATGGGCGCGCGCCCACGCCATGTTGCCGATCCGGCGCCGCGGCCAGCCGGCGCTCCTGCTCCACGACCCGACCGCCATCAGCGCGCAAAAACACCTGGAACTGCTTCTCCACCGGGAACTGACGCCCTTGCTGGCGCCGCAAGCGGCGATTATGAACGCCATCGAGCGCAGTTATTTCAGCCGCTCGGACACCGCCCGCGAGTTTCTCCGCGACCTTGATGAGCAAGCGCCCACCCCGGACAAGGTCTCCGCGCGCAGCGACGATCTTCTGCAAGTGACCGAGCATGCGCCCATTACCCAGCTCATCAACCTGATCCTGCTGGAAGCCATCAAGGCCGGCACCTCCGATATCCACGTGGAGCCTTTTGAAGCCCGTCTGCGCATCCGCTTCCGCATTGACGGCATGCTCTACGAGCAAACTTCACCGCCCAAACATCTGGAGCCCGCCCTGATATCGCGGCTCAAGGTCATGGCCCATATGGACATCGCCGAAAAACGCCTGCCCCAGGATGGCGTGGCGCGCGTGCGCATCGGCGAACGCGAAATCGATATCCGCGTCTCGTCCATCCCGGTGGCGGAAGGCGAGCGCGTCGTCCTGCGACTCCTGAATCGCAATACAACGGTTTTGCCGCTGGCCGGACTCGGCCTCTCGGCCGCCATGCTGGAGGACATTGACCGCCTGCTTCTGGAACCGAACGGGATCATCATCGTGAGCGGACCGACCGGAAGCGGCAAAACGACCACGCTGTATGCGGCGCTCCAACAATTGAACAAGTCGCGCTCGAATATCCTGACCATCGAGGATCCGATCGAATACCAGCTTGCGGATATCGGCCAGATCCAGGTGAAACCCAAAATCGGGCTGACGTTTGCCAGCGGCTTGCGGCACATTCTGCGCCAGGACCCGGACACGATCCTGGTGGGCGAAATCCGGGACCTGGAAACGGCTGAAATCGCCGTGCGCGCCTCGCTGACCGGCCATCTCGTTTTCACCACGCTCCACACCAACGACGCGCCCAGCGCCGTCGTCCGAATGATCGATATGGGCGTGGAGCCGTATCTGCTGGCGGCCTGCCTGCGCGCCGTGCTGGCCCAGCGCCTGGTCCGCCAGTTATGCGCCGTCTGCCGCCGGCCGGCAACCCTGACGGAGGCGGAAATCGCCATGCTTAAGGCCGCACGCTGTGCCGTGCCGCCAACGGTGTGGGCGCCCCAAGGCTGTCCGGCCTGCCTGGAAGGTTACAAAGGCCGGACGGGGTTATTCGAACTGATGATCGTGAACGCGGACATGGCCGATGCCATCCGCGCCGAACGCCCCAATAGTCAGACCTTGCGCGCGCTGGCCATCCGCGGCGGCATGACCACGATGTTAATCGATGGCGCGGATAAACTCGCGCGCGGCCTGACCAGTTTTGCGGAGTTGTTGCGCGCCATCGGGCGGGCGGGCTGATAGTAGCCCCGACTTTGCGTCAACCATCATAGCCGGTATAAAACCGGCTCTACACTGATTGAAATTTCATATACATATCGCATTTTTTTAGCCGATGTTGAACCGTCACATGTAGAGCCGACTTTACGTCGGCTATCTTCAAAGCCATGCAGACCTTCGAATACCGTGGTTTCGATGGGAGCGGCCAGGCCCGCAAGGGGTTGGTCGAGGCCTTGGATATCAAGCGGGCCCGCGAGAAGCTGGCGGGCGACGGTCTTTTCACCGAAACGATCGCGCCCGCCGGCGAATCGAAGAACGCTCTTTCTTTATTTCGCTCATCGGCCTTTAAGGTGGATGAGCGCACGATGTTCTACCGCGAACTGGTCGCCCTCCTGCAGGCCGGCCTGCCGCTGGTGGCGGCCCTCGATGTGCTGGTCCAGTCGCCCGATATGGGCGCAACGCGCCCGATCCTTGCGGCGCTGCGCGATAAGATCAAGGAAGGCGCCTCGCTGGCCGCCGCGCTTGGCGACGCCAGCCGGACGGTCAGCAGTTACGAAAAAGCGGCGATCGCGGCGGGCGAACGCGCCGCTTCGCTGGGCACGGTCCTGGAGCGGCTGGCCGTCTTTATGGATGAGCAAGCCCGTTTGCGCGACCGGTTCGTCACGGCCCTGATTTATCCGGCGATCATTTTCATTGTCGCCATCGCCATTGCCATCGGTCTTTTAGGTTTCGGTATGCCCCGCATCGCCAATCTGTTGATGACCGACAGCCATTTCGCCCTTCCCCTGCTGACCCGCTTTATGATCCGGTTCGGCAGTCTGTTCATGCACGTGGGATTGCCCGCGTTGGCGCTGGCGCTGGCAGGCGCCGTTTACTGGTGGCGGACTTTGGCGCGCGATCCCGAGAAAGCGCGCGCTTTCAACCGCCGTTTGTTCGGACTGCCGGTGATCGGACCGGGCTATGCGATCCTGGTCTCGTTGCGCTTCGCGCGCACGCTGGCCCTCTTGATCAATGGCGGCGTGTCCCTGATCGACAGCCTGCCGTTGGCCGGCGAAGCCACGGGCAGCCGCTGGGTCGCCGCCCAGGTCGCCACGGAAGCCGATGCCGTGCGGCACGGACGCTCCCTGGCGGACATGCTCCGCAGGATTCCGCCATTCGGGTCCTTGTTCGGCTGGGTGCAGGTGGGCGAAGCCAGCGGCGCCCTGGCGCGCATGCTGGATGGCGCCGCGGACCGTCTGCAACAGCAATGGGACCGGTTCCTGACCCGCCGGATGAACATGCTGGAGCCGCTGCTGATCCTGATTATCGGCGTGTTCGTCCTGCTGGTGGTACTGGCCGTCCTGCTGCCCATCCTCACGTTGAACCAGCACTTGCGGTGAAGGTGCATGCGCAACTCGGAAGCCTTCGGCGGACAATCCAATGTAGAGCCGTTTTTTCCTCCATAGGCGGATCCGCTTTTGGCGGAATACCGGCTATCCTATGCCGAAGATCGCCGACGTAAAGTCGGCTCTACATGATAAAGTCGTTTGCGGGGCCTAACTTGAAGCTTTCAAGCCCTCTCACCCCAGCGGCTGGTTGGTCAACTGGTCGTCGGCGGCGCGCTGGATCATAAGCGTAATCCGGGTAGCGGCCAGCACTTCCTGGGTGGATAACTCATCTGACTGGCGCGTCCCCTTGATTTCATTCAAGAACGATTCCAGATATTGACCGGCTGCCGCTTCCGGCATCGGCAAAATCCGGGGCGTTTTCTCGCCGTTTTTATACAACGTGACGCCGCCGGAAGCGGCATCCAAAACACCGGCGCTACCCCAGAACAAAAACCGCCAAAACAGCGGATTGCCGTAACCAAAACTATCCGGCATCAGGTAGGAGACATCGCCCAACACGCCGCAACCGTTATCCATGGTCAGCATCATCTGGGCCGCGTCTTTGAACTGGGGCATCTCTTTCAAGCGGGCATTCCAGTTGCGCGCGCTGTTGACCGCCGCAAAACGCCGGCCGGTAATCCGCGGGATACAGTTGATCGCGTGAATGGCAATGTCGTTGATCGTCCCGCCGTGTTTGCCCGGCTCGAAATACCAGCCCGGCCGGGCGCCAAACATCAGCGGGTGCTGGCCGCCGAACGAGACGGCGTGCACTTCGCCAATTTCGCCCGCTTGGATCGCCAGGCGGGCGGCCGTGGTCATGGCGTTGTCGCGCATATCGAGCTGACAGCCCACCGCCAACCCGCCTGCAGCGCTATGCACAGCATTGCGGGCAGGGCGCTTGGCGCGCGCCAGGTTTTCGATTCGATCCAGTTCTTCCAGACGGGTGCAAATCGGCTTGTCGCTGATGACATGGCAACCGTGTTCGAGCGCCTTGATCAGAACGCTGCCGCGCTTGCCATAATAATCGCCCACGGCAATCGCGTCGGCCGAAGCTTCGGCCAGCATGGCATCGAAGGAGGTGTGCGTAATCTTATAGGCGCCTTCCGCGGCGAGTGCGCGGCGCGTGGGTTCGTCCTCCTCGCAGGCGGCCACGATTTCGGCGTCATCCCGTTTTTGGAGCCGGCGATAAACGTCCCCGATATGTCCGTGGCGGAAGCCCATGAACGCTACGCGAATCTTGCCCATCGTTTATTCCTCGTAACAACTCAGGTAGTCAGGAGTCAGAATTCAGGATACAGAATAAAATACGTAAGAATCGGAAGAACGCGACAGACATTCCGCCAAGGCCTTGTGTTTAGCACCGATTCTCTTCGTATTCGCTGGCCTATACGGGTTCCTTATTCTGACTACCTGCCCGCAGTGCTACCCCGCCTGCAACGCTGTGCGTAGCACTGCGGGCAGGGCACAGCGTTGCAGGCGGGCT
>Ga0172380_10002349_pt1 | contig 29444 bp, 22 predicted proteins | sample Leawe162metaG_FD_119747 | JGI IMG/M metagenome (GOLD analysis project Ga0172380, IMG submission 119747) | Leachate microbial communities from a municipal landfill in Southern Ontario, Canada - Leachate well 162 metaG | ecosystem: Engineered > Solid waste > Landfill > Unclassified | place... | reverse complement strand
TGTTGTTTATGTGTATTTTGAAGACAAAGGTCCAAATGCAGAGAGATTTCTAAACGACCCGCTTTTACTCGTTTCCGAAAAGTCACTTGAAAGGAGAAAGAAAGTATTACCTCAGAATAATTTAGTAGATATCACTGACGTACCTGTTTACAGTCCTTACGTAAACGAAGTTGCTTCAAAGACTTTAAAAGTAAGACACGAGTTAAAGTGGTTTAATTGCGTCTCTGTCGAGGCATCTAAATCGCAGGTTCTTGATCTTGCAGCACTTGAATTTGTAGAAAAGATTGAACTTGTTGAAAGATATAGGAAAGTTGTAGAAAATGATGAAATGACAGTTGTTAACACTACCACGATTGAGTCTGATTCACCATTGCTTGATTCTTTGAACTACGGAGAGAGTTTAAATCAGGACACACTTATAAAAGTTAACAGAGTCCACAATCAGGGAATTTTTGGTCAGGGAATAATTGTTGCAAATTTCGATGCAGGGTACCAGAATTTAAATCATGAAGCATTTACTTCATATCCAATGAAAATCTGGAAGAAGAAAGATTTTCATACAGGTGATACTGTATCACTTGCTTCACATTCCCATGGACAAGCAACATTATCATTAGTTGGAGGTTACAAACCCGGGTCTTTAATTAGTCCTGCTTTTGCGTCAACATTTGTGCTTTGTCGTACAGAAGTAGATCCAGGGGAAACACCTATAGAAATGGATCACTGGGCTGCAGCAGCTCAATGGGCTGATAGTCTTGGTGTTGATGTGATTACAAGTTCACTCGGATATTTAGAATTCGATTCACCTTACACCAGCTATACATGGCAGGATATGAATGGGAATACAATGTTAATTACAAAAGCAGCTGATTTAGCAGCGTATAAAGGAATAACAGTTTTTAATTCTGCGGGTAATTCAGGCAGCGGTACGAATAATACTCTCGGTGGTCCGGCTGATGGAGACAGTGTAATAACAGTTGGTGCACTAACGAGTTCAGGAATAAGAGCGAGTTATAGTTCAGTAGGTCCTACAACAGACGTACCATCAAGGATTAAGCCTGATATAATGACACGAGGTTCAGGAAATCAGGTTGCAACACAAACAGGTTATAGCAACTTTGGCAGCGGAACATCATGGGCATGTCCGATGGCAGCAGGTGTCGGGGCGATGATGCTTTCAGCTAATAAGAATATTACACCTATTCAGGTAAGGGATATAATGAGAAAGTTTGCGAGCAATAATTCAAGTCCGAATAACCAATTAGGATGGGGAACAGTTAATGCAGAGAAGTCAGTTGATTCAGTAAGGAAAATGGATAATGTCCTACCTACAATTCAGCATACTCAACCTTTTACATCTACTGCGAATACAGGAGTGCTCTCGTTTAAAGCAAGAATGTATGACAATGGTATTATAAGACAGTGGACAATCGAAGCACCGAGACTCTATTACAGAAAGAATACAGGCAGCGGTTGGAGTACATGGAGTTTTGTGAACAAATCTTCTTCTAATCTTGATACATTCTATTTCCAGATACCAGGCAGTACATTCGGAACATCGGTACAATATTATTTTGCTGCACAAGATATAGCATTACCAATTGCTAAAATGTCAACAATCCCAGCAGGGGGAAGCGGTATTAATCCTCCCGGAGCGACTGCACCATCTGAGTTCTTCCAGTATGTTGTCGGCATGACATCAATAGGCGGAACCGGTATGGATATTCCTAAGGAATACAAGTTATTTACTAATTATCCGAATCCGTTTAATCCAACAACTGAGATTAAGTATGATTTGCCAAAGTCATCATTTGTAAAACTGAGAGTTTACGATATAAACGGAAGGTTTGTTAAGGAACTTGTTAATCAGGTTCAGACAGCAGGAAGTTACAATGCAAGGTTTGATGCATCTGGGTTTTCGTCGGGTGTTTATTTCTATCAGTTAAGTGCAGGAGATTTTAAAGCACAGAATAAAATGCTGTTAGTGAAATAGAATCTAATAATAGTTCTTATTTCGGGCACGTTTTATTCGTATAGAGCGTGCCCTTTTATTTTATAATATTTTAACGTATCAAGTGAGATGATCGGTAAATTAATTCAACCTGAAATAGAGCAATTAATTGAAAGTCGTAACTGGATAACTCTTAGAGAGATATTCTCTGAAATGCATCCGTCTGAAGTTGCGGACATTATTTCTGACATACCAGAAAAAGACAGGGGAATTGTATTTAGGATTCTAACTAAAGATAGTTCAGCTAAAACTTTTGAGTATCTTGATTTTGATATTCAGGAATCTTTACTTAAATCTCTTGGTCAGGAAGAAGTGGCTGAAATACTGAATGAAATGTCTCCTGACGACAGAACAGAACTTCTTGAAGATTTACCCGGGCCCGTTGTAAAGAAACTTATCAGATTACTTTCTCCTGAAGAAAGAGCTATTGCAGTAACACTACTCGGATATCCTGAAGAAAGCGTAGGCAGAATTATGACACCTGATTTTATAGCCATAAAGTCAGGATGGAATATTGAAGAGGTTATGAATCATCTACGCGAAGTAGGGGAAAATGTTGAATACATGGATACGATATTTGTGACGGATGAAAGCGGGAAACTCATCGATGAGATTAGACTGAAGGAAATTCTTCTTGCGAAACATGAGACTAAGGTTGAAGATTTGATGAATGAAACTTACGTCAGTATAAAAGTGACAGATAATCAAGAGCTTGCGGTAGAAATGTTTAAAGAATATGACCTTTATGTTTTGCCCGTAGTTAATTATGAGAATTATCTCGTTGGAATAGTTACAGCTGACGACGTTATTGACGTTATTGAAGAAGAAGCCACAGAAGACATTCAGAAATTCGGCGGTATGGAAGCACTTGATGAACCGTACATTACGGTACCTGTGTTCGAAATGGTGAAGAAGAGGGTAGGTTGGCTTATAATACTTTTTATTGGTGAAATGCTTACTGCGACAGCAATAGGATTCTTTGAGCATGCGATTGCTGAGGCGGTAGTACTAGCTTTCTTTATACCACTTATAATTTCGAGCGGCGGTAATTCAGGGTCACAGGCTGCAACATTAACAATCCGCGCAATGGCACTCGGTGAAATAACACTTTCAGACTGGTGGAGAGTTATGAAGAGGGAAGTAGCCTCAGGAGTTTTATTAGGAACAATACTAGGTATAATTGGTTTTGCAAGAATCTATATCTGGCATTCTTTTTCTGATGTGTATGGTCCCGAATGGATGAAAGTTGGTCTTACTGTTGGAATTACTTTGCTTGGAGTAGTTATGCTCGGAACAATCGCGGGCTCTATGCTTCCATTTATATTAAGGAGATTCGGGTTTGATCCTGCTACATCGTCAGCTCCTTTTGTGGCTACGATTGTGGATGTTACAGGACTGCTGATATATTTCAGCGTCGCAACACTTTTATTGTTTTAATAGAATATTTAGCATAATAAAAAAGCCGTTGGATATTGTCCAACGGCTTTTGTTATAATAAATGTTTGGATTAATACATTCCGCCCATATCACCCATTCCACCTCCCGGAGGCATCATAGGCATTTTTTCCTTTTCAGGTTTCTCACATACTGTAGCTTCTGTCATTAAGAGTAAGGCTGCAACTGAGGCTGCATTTTCGAGTGCAACTCTTGTTACCTTTGTCGGGTCGATGACACCTGCTTTAACGAGGTCTTCATAGACTTCTGTTGCTGCATTGTAACCATAACCGCCTTTACCTTCTTTAACCTTGTTAACGATAACTGAACCTTCTTCACCTGCATTGAATACTATCTGTCTGATAGGTTCTTCAACTGCTCTTCTGACTATGTTTACACCCAGCATTATATCCTGATTATCGTTCTTTATTTTCTCAAGTTTGTTGACGACTCTTAAGAGTGCAACACCACCGCCCGGAACGATACCTTCTTCAACGGCTGCTCTGGTAGCATGAAGTGCGTCTTCGACTCTTGCTTTCTTTTCTTTCATTTCGACCTCAGTTGATGCACCAATCTTTAATACAGCAACACCACCTGAAAGCTTTGCAAGTCTTTCCTGTAATTTCTCTTTATCATAATCTGATGTAGTCTTTTCAATCTGTGCTTTGATTTCATTGATTCTCTTCTTAATATCTTCGTTCTTTCCTGCGCCTTCAACAATTGTTGTGTTATCCTTGTCGATAACGACTCTCTTAGCAGTTCCCATATAAGCAACTGTTGCGTTCTCAAGTTTGTAACCCTGTTCTTCGGAGATAACTGTTCCGTTTGTAAGGATAGCGATATCTTCAAGCATAGCTTTTCTTCTGTCGCCAAAGCCCGGAGCTTTAACTGCTGCAATCTTAAGCGTACCTCTTAATTTGTTTACAACGAGTGTTGCAAGTGCTTCACCTTCAAGGTCTTCTGCAATAATGAGGAGACTTCTACCCTGCTGAGCAACTTTTTCAAGTATTGGGAGAAGGTCTTTCATTGTTGAGATCTTCTTGTCATGGATTAAGATAAAAGGATCTTCGAGTTCTGCTTCCATGTTGTCAGCGTTGGTTACGAAATAAGGTGATAAGTAACCTCTATCGAACTGCATTCCTTCTACGACGTCAAGATTTGTTTCCGTACCTTTTGCTTCTTCGACTGTGATAACGCCGTCTTTACCGACTTTATCCATTGCATCGGCAATGAGTTTTCCAATTGTAGGGTCGTTATTAGCAGAGATTGAACCAACCTGTGCGATTTCCTTATTTTCTTTAATCGGTTGTGAAAGTTCTTTTAAACCTTTTACCAATTCAATAACTGCAAGGTCAATACCTCTCTTTAAATCCATTGGATTTGCACCGCCTGTAACGTTCTTTAAGCCTTCTCTGAAGAGTGACTGAGCAAGAACTGTTGCAGTTGTCGTACCGTCACCGGCTACGTCTGAAGTTTTTGAAGCAACTTCTTTAACCATCTGTGCACCCATGTTTTCGATAGGGTCTTCAAGTTCGATTTCTTTTGCGACTGTGACACCGTCTTTTGTAACTGTCGGTGCACCAAATTTCTTGTCGATGATTACGTTACGTCCCTTTGGACCTAAAGTAACTTTTACTGCGTTAGCAAGTTTATCAACACCCTTTAAGAGCGCTGACCTTGCTTCTGTATCAAAACTAATGATTTTTGATGCCATAATATTTTTTAACTCCTTTTTTTAGTTTAATTTAAATAATTGCATAAATGTCTGATTCTCTCATGATCAAATATTCTTCGTTATCGAAAGTTACTTCTGTACCGGAATATTTACCATAAAGAATCTTGTCGCCAACTTTTACTTCAAGGGCAGTGACTTTACCATCGTCTGAAACTCTGCCTTTACCTACGGCAACGATAACTCCCTGCATAGGTTTTTCCTTTGCTGTATCGGGAATGATGATACCTGAAGCAGTTTTCTCTTCAGCCTTAGAAGCCAAAACAACAACCCTGTCTGCCAAGGGTTTAATGCTTAATTTACTCATTTGTGAATCCTTTCAATTATTTTAAATTACTGTTAATTAATGATTTATATTATAATATTAGCACTCGTCTAATATTAGTGCTAAAATAGTAAGAATGAATTGAATTGTCAAGCCCATTATTTGGAATTTTGGATAATGAATATACTTAAAATAATGAAAGATCTTGGAACACGGATTTTCACTGATAATAGCGGATTTTCACAGATTATTATTAAGTTTATACTATTATATAAGGATATTCATTGTGTTTTAAACGATTATAAAGAAATTTAGAAATGGGAACTAACATAAGAAAGTTGAAACGAATTTTGTGAATATGCAGCTCTCCGATAAGGTATATGTGCCAAATTGTGAGCAAAGATTTAGAGACGCAGAAGATACGCATTAGAACCGATGAAAAATTATCTCCTGCTTATTTTGATAGTATCAGCAGACTTATACATATTTTTACTTGATGACATTAAAATAACAATCTTGTCTTTTGATTTTAATATTCTTGATTTTGACAAAGTATGCTGCAATAAATTTGTAACATCTATATCAGACATTGCTTTTTTAATTTTGATGCTAAAGACTCCCCATCGAAAATGATTGAGAACATCAATCAATTTATTTTCGGTTATACAAATTATTTCTGTATTTAATCTGTACGAGGACAGATATTTTGGCGAATTGCCGGTTTTGGAATATGTTACAATAGCTTTTGCTATAATATCATTCGCAAGAATAATTGCACTTTTGCATATTGCCTGCAGTTCATTTTCAGAATCCATGCTAACATTAAGAACAGGTTTTCTGTAGATCTCAATTCTTTTGATAATCTTTTCCATAATCTTAACAACGTTTTCAGGGTCAACTCCGACAGATGTCTCTCCTGAAAGCATTACACAGTCTGTACCGTCGAGAATTGAGTTCGCTACATCCGTTGCTTCGGCTCGAGTAGGTATTCTGCTGTTAGTCATGCTTTCGAGCATCTGAGTAGCAGTTATGACTGGTCTCATCAAAGCATTGCATTTCTTTATTATAATTTTCTGTAGAACGGGAACATCTTCGGGAGAAATCTCGACACCCATATCGCCCCGAGCAACCATAATAACGTCAGCGGCTCCAATAATTTCATCTATGTTTTCAATTGCTTCCGGTCTTTCAATCTTTGCGACAATAGGAACTGACTTACCGAATTTAGTTATAAGTTTTCTTAACTGAATAATATCATCGGCTTTTCTTACGAAGCTGAGAGCTACGGCATCAACATTATTTTTCAAACCAAACAGCAAGTCTTCCTTATCCTTTGCTGTTAAGGAGGGAAGCGAAAGTCTTGTATCGGGAAGGTTTATTCCTTTATGCTCTACAAGAATTCCACCTTTTAAAACAACGCATTCAATTTCGTTTACAGATTTTGAAATAACACGCAACCTGATGAGTCCGTCGTCCATCAGAATGAAATCGCCTTTCTTTACGTCCTTTACGAAATGTCTGTATGTAGTTGATATACGGTTTTCATTTCCAATAATATTCTTATCTGTTATAATTATCCGTTTTCCCGGGAAAAGTCTGATTGCTTTATTTTCAAGTTTACCGACACGAATTTTGGGACCCTGTAAATCCTGCATAATTGGAATAAATACATTTGTCCGCTTTGATGCGGTGCGGACGTTATTAATATACTCCAGGTGGGTTTCCCTATCGCCGTGTGAAAAATTAAGTCTTACAACGTCCATTCCTTTTTTTATTAATGATGAAAGTATTTTTACGCCTGAAGAAGCTGGTCCGATTGTGCAAATAATTTTAGTTTTATTTATCATAAAGCAGTATAGTGATTTTAATTATATATTTATTCCTTTTTATAAAATTACCTATTTAATATTTTACATAAAACATGTTAAAAACGAGATGAAGAATTTAAGGAACAAAGTTGTATTTATTACAGGTGCTACAAGCGGAATCGGCAAAGCATGTGCGGAGCATTTTGCGTGGCTTGGAGCGAATTTGCTTATTTGCGGAAGAAGAGCGGAAAGGCTTGAAAAGACTGCTAATGAAATTCACAAGAAGTATAAAGTGAAGGTATTCGCTTTTGAGCTCGACGTAAGGAATTTCGAGGATGTGAAGGAAGCGATAGATATACTTCCGAAAGAATGGAAGAAGATAGAAGTGCTTGTAAACAATGCGGGACTTTCGCGGGGGCTGAATAAAATTCAGGAAGGTATTCTTTCAGACTGGGAAGAGATGATTGATACTAACGTGAAGGGACTGCTGTACGTGACGAAATGCGTATTGCCGCTTATGCTGAAAAATAAGAGGGGACATATAATAAACATCGGTTCTATTGCAGGCAGAGAAATTTATCCCGGAGGGAATGTTTACTGCGCTTCAAAATCTGCCGTGGATTTTATAACGAAAGGAATGAGGGTTGATTTAATTGATAAAGGAATTAAAGTTTCGACAGTTGACCCCGGTCTTGTGAATACAGAGTTTAGTCTTGTAAGGTATCACGGCGATAAGGATAGGGCAAAATCAACATACAAAGGACTGAAACCACTGACGGGAAAGGATATAGCCGAAGTAGTGGTATTCGTTGCTACACGCGATGAGAATCTAAACATTGCACAAGTGACTGTCTTTCCTAAGGCACAGGCATCAGCAACTATATCTTTCAGAAAATAATAATATAATTAACGTTATGAAAAAGTTTATATTTATCATATTAATATTGATGTTTGCATTGCCTATTTATAGTCAATGGTCGTCAAATAATACAGTCAACAATTCAGTTATTGTTGCTCCTAACAATCAAGCAACTCCAAAGATAATTTCGGATAATGACGGAGGAGTGATAATGGTCTGGCAGGATAACCGTACCGGTTCTAGTTCATCTTTCGGTGATATATACACGCAGAGGTTTGACAAGTTTGGGTTTAAGCAATGGGGTGATTCTAACGGGCTGGAAATAGCAGTGAAACCCATTCTTGAGAGATATTACAGTATTTGCACAGACGGAAAGGGCGGAATAGTAATCCTCTGGGAAGATAATCCAAATCCAACGACGACAATAATTAAAGGGCAGAGAGTTTCGAAGAGCGGAATAAAAATGTGGAGCGATACGGGTTACGTTATTGCGGCATATGGAAACAGACAAGCAACACCGAGGGTTGCATACGACAACAACGGCGGATGTTTTTATTCATACTATTCAAGCGAAATATCATCAAACGATTATGAAATCAAGGTGAACAGGCTTGACAGCAACGGAACGAATCAATGGGGAACAGGAAATTATGTGTGTCAGTCACCGGGAAACCCTTCAGATATAAGCGTTTGCCGTACGTCTGACGGCGGATTATTTCTTGTATGGGGCGACCCGAGAAATTCGTTGACGAATGAAACCGACCTTTACATGCAGAAGGTAAATTCTTCGGGTAATGCACTCTGGCAGGTAAACGGACTGCCCTTATGCGTAAGGCGGTTTACGCAGCAGTATCAGAATGTCATGCCGGATAATAACGGCGGAGCTTTTGTTGCGTGGACAGACAGGCGTGATTCAATTTCAAACGATATATACACTGCAAGGGTAAGATGGAATGGAACGTTTCCAATAGTTGATACATCAGCAGCGCTCGTTGTTGATAATTTCGAGCAGTACAGGTCGGAGCTTGCGCCCGATATGAAGGGAGGAGCAATAATAACGTGGTACGATTTCCGCAACGGACCCGAATTTCCTTTTAACATTGATATATACGCGCAGAGAATTGATTCTGCTGTAAATACAAAATGGACGGCAAACGGTGTAAACGTATGCAATGCAGTACTTTCGCAGATTAATCCTGCTATATTATCAGACGGAAATTATGGTGCAATAATATCATGGGATGACAGGCGTGCAGGAACATCGACTTACGACATTTACGCACAGAGGATTGACTCGGCAGGAGTATTGAAATGGGGAGCGGATGACGCACCGATTTCAATAGCAGCGGGAAATCAGTATAAACCTCAAATGGCACCCGTAAACGACGGATTTGTAACTTGTTTTGAAGATACAAGAAATGGAATAAATAATTACGACGTTTTTTGCCAGAGAGCAGATATGAACGGCAATACGCTTGTATTCGTTCAAAATAATTCGGGTATTGTGCCAAAAGAATTTTCGTTGTCGCAGAACTATCCTAATCCGTTTAATCCAAGAACAGTTGTTAGTTTTTCGTTGTCAGTTGTCAGTGATGTTGTGCTGAAAGTTTATGATATAAAAGGACAGGAAGTGGAAACTCTTGTGAATGGGAGAATGCAGGCGGGTAAATATCAGGCGGCATGGGATGGTACGGGTTATCCGAGCGGTGTGTATTTTTGCAGGATGGTAACAGAGGGATATGCGGGGACGATTAAAATGACATTATTGAAATAGTGACAGTTAATTGATTTAATAATAATAGATTTAACCACCAAATCACTAAAAGAAACAAGAAGAGCCTGAAAGGGATTGTATTATCATATACTCTTGAGCTTATGAGTAAGGAATGACAAGAAATCATCTAAAGATAATATTCATACTGGATGAGCTGCCATTTGAAGCTGCTCATGTCATAAGAGATTTCGCAGACTACCTTCTGTCGGTCGCAGAGAACGCTGAAGTGGTATTCGTACGAATCCGACTTCGGTATCTTCCATCGAGAATTAACTCTTGATATATTATAGACATCGTTCTTCCACTTAAACCTTATGATGTCAATCTTCAGGTCGTGAAAGAATGCTATTACTTCTATGGGTTCGAATATCTGGTTTTCCATGCTGTATTATTTATGCCTTATCAAAATATGGTATATATAGGTAAGAAGCAAGTTATAATTGAAGGAGGGGAATAAAGTATCTCACATCTATCCACAACAATTTGAGTTAAGATTGATAATAGAATTAAGGAATGCAATAGACCACGGATTTTCACAGATGGAACAGATTAGCACTGATAGAGATAAGTGAAGAGTTGTGAAAATATTTGATTAGAAGGAGGGAAAGTGCGATTCTGAAGTGTTTATGACTGCTGAGCCTGCTGCAACCGAATCGCAAGCGCAAGTCAGACGCAAGGTAAACGAGAAACATACGAGAACCAACCGAGAAAGTACCTGAAAACGATTTACTTTCTCGTATCGAAAGCCGAATCGAACGAGAGCGCTCGTTAAAACAGATTATTTTCTCGTATAAACAAACAGATTATGTAAAGTGTGTGACTTAATAATTATTTGAATAGAGTAAAATTGAAGTTAGTGTTCTTCAATGTAGTTCAGGTCTTTGCCGAAGGTTTCCTGAAGTTTTGTCATAGATATAAAAGCAATGATTACAGTTATGAATCCTACGAACAAAGCTGAATAAACAATTCCGACTCCGGGCGTTAAATACTGAAACAGGAAGGTTGCGGGTACGACTGCACCGCGGACAAAATTCGGGACGGTAGTAGTAACTGTTGCACGAATATTCACGCCGAACTGCTCTGCTGCGTTTGTAACGAACACAGCCCAGTATCCGCCGGATATACCAAGCAAAAGGCAGAGCGTATAGAAGAATGCTGCGTCGAATTTATTCAGGAACAAATAGACGACGATAAATACAGCTTCGAGTATAATGAACAGACCGATTATCTTCTTTCGTGATTTATAGAACTGGCTTAACGCACCGCTAAGCAGGTCGCCGATTGCAAGACCTATATAACAATACATGACTGCCGTACCTGCCTGAATTTCTACTTTCAGACCAAATGCTTTTGCAAATTCAGGGGAGAAAGTAATAAGTACACCGACGATATACCATATCGGAAGTCCGACAGCGATGCAATGAAGATATTTTATGAAGTTCTTTTTATTAGTAAACAGTTTATGGAATCCGCCTTTGAGGACATCGGATTTCTTAATGGCGCTGTACATACCTGATTCATAAACACCAATACGGAGAATCAGAAGTGCTATACCCATACCGCCGCCAATCATATAAGCCGTACGCCAGTCGAAGTAATCGCCCACGAGAGCGGCGACAACAGCGCCGAAGATGCCTACTGTTGCAACGACCATAGTTCCATAACCGCGTGTTTCCTTTGGCATTACTTCGGATACAAGTGTAATACCAGCGCCGAGTTCACCCGCAAGACCAACGCCTGCAATGAATCTGAGGATTGCGTATTGCGGTAAATCAGTTACGAATCCGTTTGCAAAGTTCGCAATAGAATAAAGAAATATAGAACCAAAGAGAACTGATATTCTTCCTTTTTTATCTCCGAGAATTCCCCATATAATACCACCGATAAGCATTCCGCCCATTTGCATATTGATAAGAAGGACACCATAATCGAATAATTCATGACCGCTGAATCCGAGAGATTTAAGTGATGTGATTCTTACGATGCTAAAAAGAATAAGGTCATAAATATCTACAAAGTATCCGAGTGCAGATACTACAAGAATAGCAGTTATATTTTTCTTGGTTGTGGATACGTCCATATTGTTCTACTTACTTAACAGCAAATTTTAATCAATATACAACTTTGAAATGTTTATGAAAATAGAAAAGTATATGAATGGGAAATTAAATATTCTCGTTTAATATCAAAAGATTCCGCCAATTATAGTGTAAACTTGAAGAGATTTTTTGCCGCAACCATTAACTTCAAAAAATGCTATTACAAATAAAAACTTATTTTAAGGAACTTTATTATTATTAAAAATAAGAAAAAGTACAGGATATTACTAATTGTTTTGAAAAAAGAAATTAATATTCCTACATTTATAGGAAAGCAGATTTAATAGATCATTGTTTTAGAAAACGAATGGAGAATTATTATATCTACAGCACATCAAAGATGCACTTAACAATGCAAGTGGAAACAGCATTCGACGAAACGCCGTCCAGCAAACGTTGCAAAGCACACGGGTGGGGAGTAGTTAACCAGAGCACACAAAAATCAACAATCACAGGAACCGTAACAGACGTCGAAAGAGGAACACCATTAATCGGAGTATATTCAACACTTTGTGAATCAGAAAACACAGTCCAGACAGACAATGTCCGCAACTATACAATGGAAACAACCTTCGTCTGCTTAAGCACATTCGAATTCAGCCTCGAAGGCTACGTAACCCAGTCTATCGAAGGAAAGCGGCGCAGTAGTTCAAAATGCAAAACTGCATAAGGTGTAAAACAGATTTAGAATTTTCTTTCGTTCCCAATATTTATATTGGGAACGGCAGGAATTTAAATTCACATTTGAATAGTACAATCTACAATAGAAATAATCTTTACTTAATTTGCCTAAAAGGACAATTTATTATAGAAGATAACTTTTATAATTATACTTTGTATGAACTATAAACAAAATTGTTTTTGTTTAAAGTATCTGGGGAAACGTATTATATTAATTTTCAGAACGATTATCTATATCAAGAGCAAAATCGACAAAAGAGTCAAAAATGTGAAAGACCATAAATAACTATAAACTAATAATTTAATAAAATGGCAAACAATAAAATAAAGTATTATCCAGTGGGAAATGGAGATACTTCGCTAATTACATTGAAGGATAATTCAACATTCCTTATTGATTGTAATATTCGTGAGTGTGAAAAGGATTCAAATGATAATAATATCTACAATGTAAAAGAAGACCTTTTAAAAAGTATTCAAAAGAGAAATAATAATCCATTCATTGATTTATTTGTTTTATCACATCCTGATCAGGATCATTGCAGAGGTTTTAAAAAGCATTTTTATAGAGGTGATCCTAGAAATTATAGTGATACAAATAGGAAAAATGAAGAAATAATTATAGATGATCTTTGGGTATCATCACTACTATTCACACATGATCAATCTGATGATGCTGGTGCTGTGAGAAATGAAGTAATCAGAAGAGAAAAATTAAGCGGGCCAGAAAGAGAAATAAGAGGCAATAGATTAAGATTAATTGGTTATGATGATGATCAAAGATTTTTAAATGTTATAACCCATACTCCAGGTAATGAGGTGAATCAGTTCAATGGTAAAACTTATAATTATTTCTCTTTTTTTATTCATGCTCCATTTAAGAAGGATTTAATCACATGTAAAGCAGAAGGAAATAATAATTCAGCAAGTATAGTTTTGCAAGCCAGATTTAAAGATAATGATTATGACCCTGATCATTCAACATATGCAATCTTTGGTGGTGATGCTGACCATTATATATGGGATAAAATCATTAGTATATCTGAAGGTAATAACAACTCAAAATATTTGAAATGGGATTTATTTTTAGCGCCACATCACTGTTCATGGACATATTTTAATGATGTTCCATATGAAAATGAAGGAAATAAGTCACCTAAAGATTACTCCATAAAGCTCCTAAATAGATATAGGGAAATAAAAGGTAAAATTGTAGCATCATGTAAGAAAGTATTGAATGAAAAACCAAATCCACCGCATTTTGCTGCCAAAGTCAAATATGTTAGTACATTAGACTCAAGTGATGACTTTTTTGAATTAGCAATTCTTCCAAAAGAATCAGCTCCTGAACCTATTGAATTTATTATAACAAACAATGGTGTCACCAAATCTACTGAGAAAGCAAAAGTTGCAATAACTTCCGGAGGTGCAGGTGGAGCAGCAAGTACAGTTGTTAAAAATGGGAAGTATGTTATATAGTAAAGATTTGAATCTGTTTGAAGGTGAAATACCTCCTTCTATTAATGAAGCAATAGCAGAGATAAAAGAATATTTGCAAATTGACAGTATCCAAATTTTAAGTGTTGATGAATTTAATATAGCAGTTCCAATTGACTTAGAAATAAATTTACCTTCCAAGGGTACGTATGAAAATATTGATATTAGAAGGGTAGAACCAATATTATTAAATATTAGTCTTAAAGGATACCCTACAACTTCTCCAAGAATTAAATCAAATAGAAAAGATTTTCCTTCTACAAAATTATCGCATTTATATGCCGTAAAGAAAGATGCTCCTCCAACTCTATGTTTAGTGAGGGAGAATTTGGATGAGTGGTTTTCAAACAGACGTATTTCAGATTTAGTTTCGGTTGGAAAACAATGGTTTTCAAAAGCTTCAAATGGATTATTATCAGAAGATGCGGATGAATTTGAACCTGTTAGACTTGAAGGGTTTAGAGGATATACAATTTATAGTTATTTAAAGTTAGATAATCAAGTTAAGGAAAATAGAAGACATTTGAGTGATTATCCTTTTTCATATCAATTATTTACAACTAAACTGAATGAATCAAATAGTCCATCATTTAAAAGATTGGACTTAAATATTACGCCACAAATATTTGACGAACTTTATCGACTTGTTCTAGATAAAAATATGAAGGTATTGAATAATAAAGAAAACTCTGAGAAACTGGATATTCCATTAATGGGATTATTAATCTGGAGTGATTCAGACAATAAAATCAGCTCATATTCAACTTCATTACCTAAAAAATATAGGGAATTAGAAACATTTACAGAAACTAATCGGGTTTCAATAAAAGAGCCTATTAAAAAATATCTAGAAGACAATATATTCGTAAATAACTTGACTTCATTTATTCCAATTATTATAGCAATAAAAAGACCTAAGAAACTAATTGGATTTGAATCGGACATTGAGTTCTTTCATTTCGTAATTGATGTTGGCAAAGATTCAATTAAAGATGGTACAATTACACCTGAAACTGAAGTGTTTTTTCAGTCACATCGAGAAATAATAAACAGTAGCTTAGCTCAAAAATTAAGCGTAAGCAGTAATCAAGAAAAAACAATAGTTATTGGTGCAGGTGCATTGGGTTCTAAATTACTTTTTCATTTTGCGAGAAGAGGGAATTTCAACCTTATGGCAATTGACAATGATAAGTTTAGTCCCCATAACATTGTTAGACATGACTTATTTATGGAAAGTTCAGGAATGAATAAGGCTAAAGCAGTTATTGGAAAGATAAAAGGTTTTATAGATGATAATGAATCTTTACAACACTACGAAAGAAGTCTATTCAATATAGATAAAGAATTATTAAAAGGCTATCAATGGTTAATAGACACTAGTGCTTCCTTAAATGTTCAGAACTGGTTAGTGAATAGTAATTTAAATGAAATTCCCAATAGGGCTAGGACTGAAATTGCCTATAAAGGAAATCTTGGTTTTTTATATATTGAAGGAGAAAATCAAAATCCTAGATTAGATGACTTAGTGAATTACGTATATTTTCTAGCTATACAAAACAGAATTATTTCAGAATGGTTAGTTGAAGAAAGTAAGAAAAGGGAAGGTAATGATTACGATATTGTTGATATTGGCATTGGCTGTAATTCTCCCACTGTTATAATGTCAAATGATTCGATGTCCTTTCATGCAGCTATTTTCTCTAAAATATTAAATAACGAATTTGATAGAAAGAGCATAGGTAATAATGGATTTCTTAATATATCCTATATTTCTACAGATGGTTCTAAAATAAACTCTAATAGTTGTCTTTTCCCAAAATTAGATATGTATCAGTGTCAAAATAATTCAGGATGGGAAATTAGACTTGTAAAAAGTGTTCTTGATACTTTGAAACGCGAAGCAAAGAGACACAGAAAAAATGAAACAGGCGGGGTTTTTATTGGCATTTGTAACTATAAAACTAAGACAATTCATGTATTTGACACAATTATAGCTCCACGAGATAGTAAGCATTCTTCTGCATATTTCTATAGAGGAATTGAGAATTTACCTGAACAAGTAAAATATATTAAAGAAATAACTGGTGGTATGATTGGTTATATAGGTGAATGGCATACGCATCCAATGGGGCTTGATTCATTAAGTAGTGTAGACATGGCAGCAGTAGAAAAATTAAAACCATTAAATGATAGATACCCAATACCAACTTTTATCTCTGTATTGTCTAAAGAAAAATATTTACCTTTTGTCTTTTAAATAAATATTAATAAATAAATGAAAGAACTATTAGATAAATTATCGTCATACAACATTTTTAATTATTTGCTGCCAGGAGTTATTTATGTTGTGATGTTAAGTAAGATAAGTCATTTTGATTTAGTACAGAAGGATATAATAACAGGAGTTTTCCTTTATTATTTTATAGGTCTTATTATAAGTAGAGTAGGTTCTTTATTTATTGAGCCATTTCTTAAATGGTTAAAATTCTTAAATTTTTCAGAATATAATAAATTTGTTATCGCATCAAAACAAGATTCCAAAATTGAATTATTTTCTGAAGTAAATAATATGTATAGGACAATGTGTTCATTATTTCTTCTTTTGATAATAGCAAAATTATATGAAGCATTTCTTGCGGAATCTCCTATCTTCTATGAATATGGTTTATTTGTATTCATTATAGCATTGTTGTTGTTATTCTTATTCTCTTATAGAAAGCAAACAAAATACATAACAAAGAGAGTCGACTCAACTATTTTGAAACATAATATTCTTTGACTATTCAACGAATTACATAGTTGATTTTCTCTCCTTCCCAAATTCTATCTGTTTGTTCTAAGCAGTAAAAAGGAGGAAGTAAATAGAATTATACACTTTATTTCAGGTTATGCTTTGCGAAGGTGAGAAAAAGTAATATAGCACTTTAAATGTATATATAGTATTTTATAATAGATGTAATTGAGTTAATAACTGGCAAAACGGAAAATATAACTGTTCAGAAAACTCTGATAATAAACTGAAACGAATGACTTTAAGTTGGAATGAAATAAAAGACAGAGCATTAAAGTTCTCAAATGAATGGGCTGATACTTCAAATGAAGAAGCAGACGCTAAACCATTTTTAGTTGAGTTTTTTAATGTCTTTGGTATTACGAGAAAACGAGTTTCTACTTTTGAACATAGAGTAAAGAAACTTGATGATAAGGACGGATACATTGACCTTCTCTGGAAGGGGACGATTTTAGTTGAGATGAAAAGCCGGGGCAAAAATCTCGACAAAGCATACGGGCAAGCAATCGATTACACTCACGGACTTAAAGAGCACGAACTACCAAAATACATTCTCATTTCCGACTTTGAACATTTCCGGCTTTACGACCTTGAAGAAAACAAAACTGTTGATTTCAAACTCAACGACCTTGTAAACAATGTTCAGCACTTTGGTTATTTATTAGGCTATCAGAAGAAAGTTTATAAAGAGCAAGACCCTGCAAATATAAAAGCAGCGGAATTAATGGGTAAACTTCACGACAGACTTAAAGAAATTGGATATTCAGGTCACTCTTTGGAGGTTTATCTTGTTCGTGTACTGTTTTGCCTTTTTGCCGAAGACACAACCATTTTCAACAAACAACAATTTCAGGAATACATCGAACAGCGCACCAATGAAGACGGAAGCGACCTTGCAGCCAAACTGCAAGAACTTTTTCAAGTGCTCAACACACCAAAAGAAAACCGCTTTAATAATCTTGATGAACAGCTTGCAGATTTTCCTTACATAAACGGAAAGCTTTTTGAAGAGATATTGCCTACGGCAAGCTTTGACAGCAAAATGAGGCAAGTACTTTTGGAATGTTCATACATTGACTGGAGCAAAATATCGCCAGCCATTTTCGGCTCGATGTTTCAAAGTGTTATGAACCCAAAAGAACGCAGAAACCTTGGAGCACATTACACGAGCGAAACAAACATACTGAAACTGATTAAGCCGCTTTTCCTTGATGAACTCTGGAGTGAATTTGAAAGTTTAAGAAACAATAAGAACAAACTTCCGGAATTTCATAAAAAACTAAGCTCCCTCAAATTTCTTGACCCTGCTTGCGGATGCGGAAACTTTCTGGTTATCACTTACAGGGAGTTACGACTTTTAGAATTTGAAGTTTTAAAGGCGCTTGACAAATCAGGGCAAAAGTTTTTAGACGTCAGCCAAATATTATGGATAGACGTTGACCAATTCAGCGGGATTGAATACGAAGAGTTTCCTGTAAGAATTGCAGAAGTTGCGATGTGGCTAATAGACCACCAAATGAATATGCTTGTCAGCAGTGAGTTTGGTCAATACTTTGTGCGCCTGCCGCTAAAGAAATCTGCAAACATAGTTCACGGTAATGCTTTGCAGTTGGATTGGAGAGACCTAAACAAAAAGCAGAACATTGAAGTAGAATCAAAGGATACTACAGTAGTCTTGAGGGAACCTGCGTTTGAATATACAACAGTAAACATTAAAACTGAGAATCTTACAATTATTGATGAAAGAGAAAAGGAAATAAAATCAATTTTGCAACCAAACTACTTTGATTATATAATTGGTAATCCACCCTTTATTGGAAAATCAAATCAAAATGCTACTCAGAAAGCGGATATGGAGAAAGTATTTGCCGGAGTAAAAGGTGCAGGAGTTTTGGATTATGTAGCAGCCTGGTATCTTAAAGCAGCTCAGTTAATTCAAAATACTAAAACTAAAGTTGCTTTTGTTTCTACAAACTCAATTACACAAGGTGAACAGATAAGTATTTTGTGGAACCTACTATTTATTCATTACAAAATCAAAATTCATTTTGCACACCGCACATTTAGCTGGAGAAATGAAGCTAAAGGTAATGCGGCTGTACATGTTGTTATAATTGGTTTTGCAGCATATGACACTGCTTATAAAATAATTTATGAATACGATAACATTAAAGGCGAACCGCATGAAATTAAGGCAAGAAATATTAATCCTTATTTGGTAGAAGGAAAGGACTTTGCATTAATATCAAGAACAAAGCCAATATGTGATGTGCCTGAAATGTTGTATGGAAACAAAATCGTTGATGGCGGCTTTTATCTTTTTACTGACTTAGAGAAAGATGATTTTATTAAAAAGGAACCTTATGCTGAAAAGTTTCTCAAACCTATTTTGTCAGGGGATGAATTTATAAATGGTAGAAATAGATGGATATTATATTTAGCAGACATAGAACCTAACGAGATAAGAAAATTACCATTCGTTAAAGATAGAATTGAAAGTGTAGCTAAATACAGAGCATTAAGCACAAAAATGCAAACAAGAGAAACTTCAAAAACACCTACACTATTTGCTGAACCGAGACAACCTAAAAGTAATTTCTTGTTGATACCAAGAACATCATCAGAGAATCGAAAATATTTGCCATTAGGGTTTTACACTAAAGATTTCATTGTGAATGATAGTTGCACAGCTTTACCAGAAGCAACTTTATATCATTTTGGTTTACTTAGTTCACTAATGCACATAGCTTGGGTTAAATACACTTGTGGCAGACTAAAAAGTGATTATAGATATTCAAATACGATTGTTTATAACAACTATCCTTGGCCAGATAATCCAAGCGAAAAGCAAATAAATGCTATTGAAGCAGCAGCTCAAAAAGTATTAGATATAAGAACCGATTTCCCCAATAGTTCATTAGCTGATTTATACGGACCTCAATCAGTGCCGCCATCCTTATTAAAAGCACACAACGAGTTAGACAAGGCTGTTGACCTGGCTTACAGAGCACAGCCATTTGCGAACGAAGCAAACAGAATGGTATTTCTCTTTGAGCTTTATGAGAAATATACAGCAGACCTTTTTACTAAGGAGAAACTTAAAAAGAAGAAAAAGTCGAGTTGATAGCGATAGAACGTATCCAAAAACATTATTTCAGGTAATTAACTCAATCACGCCACTCTATTCTTCATTATCATTGATGCTCTATGGAAACAGTTAAAACAGCGGGACGCTTGGCAAAGAAAGCGGAGTGTATAAACTTGAGAAATACACGCAATACTCAAAGCATTTCGAAATAACTTCATTTATTATCAGAGATGTGACGGTACTTATTGATATAAATTGTAAATACATACAATTAACACTATATTTGTGAAGAAGAAACATTTAATACCTTATTGAAACTTTATTAAGAAAATATCATAATAAATTTTCAGCCTTATAAACGTGTTTCCCAACTTAATAAAACGATAAGACTGAAAATATATCTAACCATTTAAAGCAATAATCATAATATTAAATAATGGAAACCAGAAACCATTTCAAAAACGGGGCGAATCCGAAAAGCCTAATGAGTAGGGAATAAATGAAAGAAGATTATGAAAACATTATTAGGAATTACCAATGTAATTTTTATTCTATTGTTCTTATTTATACTTACCGCTTGTAATAATAATCCAACAGGTCCATCAAACCCAGTAATAGACCCATTTAGCAATGGCGGGACTGAAAGGAATATGATTGTTATTATGAGCGATATGCACCTTGGTGCTGATCTCTCTTATGCTGAGTGCAAGAATAACCTTCCGGCACTTGAAAAACTGATTAAGCAGATAAAAGTTTCTCCGAATGTTAAAGAACTTGTTATCGGCGGAGATTTGGTTGATGAATGGTTTGTACCCGCTACGACTAATACTTACGAGGGTGGAGGTCAGTCCGGTTTTGTTACACGGCTTGCCGCAACCAACAGCGGAGTATTTGCTGCATTGAATAGTATTATTCAGGAAGGGCTGATATTAGTTACTTATGTTCCGGGCAATCACGATATTGCAATTACGGCGGCAAGTATTGAAAGTATTCTTCCGGGAATAAATCAGGCACGCGATGCCGTGCTGGGTTTAGGTACTTATTCTCCTGTTGGTCAGCCTAAAATTGCCATTGAACACGGACATCGCTACAATTTCTTCTGTGCTCCGGACCCGATATCTAACCAAACTATTGCACCGGGCACCATATTGCCTCCTGGATATTTTTTCACTAGAATAGCAGCTCTTGCTTATAAACAGGGGAATCCTGCACCTGGCGATACTACACCGATTGTTACACAAAACACTTCGGGCGGTACTTCACAGGATTTACTTTATCGTTACTGGAAAGACTGGTATATGACACTGGGAATGTTCCCGATTTCTAATAGATTTGATGAGAATCTTATTGTAACGAATATGAATGGATTCACAGGAACATTTAAGATAAACGACCTTGTTCCTTTTCAGTTAACTCCGGGCGGATTTATAGATGTGAATCTTTACAATGGTAGTCAGGATAACTGGGAGCCAAGGCAAACACAAAATAGTGTGCCTGTTCATATTGATGCACCAATAGCAATCGATTCAGTTAATTCAAATACATATACCGACTATCAGTCATCTATGCAGTACTTTATGAATCCAAACTCAAATAAAAGACTTGTTGTTTTTGGTCATACTCACATACCTTTGATTTCTACGTATCTGAATATTACTAATGAGAAATGTGTTTATGCGAATTCAGGAACGTGGATTGATAATAATCCAAACATGACATCAAGACATTTTATAGTCATAACTCCACAGGACGCCGGTGCTTCTTCACAAACCTTAGTAAAACTTTACAATTACGAGAATGAAGTTGTGACTAAAATGAATGAAAACTCTTTGAGATTGTAACTATAAGCATTTGAGGTTTATTTAATTTCGATAGATAACAAAGTGCAGAAGTGATAAGGATTTCAAAAATTCATTATTATTGCTGCACTTTTTAAAATAATAATAAATGGAGACCAGAAACCATTTCAATAACGGGGCGAATCCGAAAAGCCTTATGAGTAGGGGATAAATTAAAGAATATGCTGAAATCATTATTGAGAATTACCAACGTAATTTTTGTTCTGTTGTTCTTATTTATACTTACAGCCTGCAATAATTCAGACCCAACAGGCCCTTCGAACTCCGGAATAAATCCGTTTAGTAATGGAGGGACTGAAAGGAATATGATTGTTGTTATGAGCGATATGCATCTTGGTGCAGACCTCACTTACGCTCAGTGCAAGAATAACCTTCCGGCTCTTGAAAAATTGATTAAACAAATAAAAGTTTCACCGAATGTTAAAGAACTTGTTATAGGCGGCGATTTAGTTGATGAATGGTTTGTGCCTGCTACGACAAATACATATCAGGGTTCAGATCAGGTTTCTTTTGTAAGGAATATTGCTTCAGCCAATAGTGGTGTGTTTACTGCATTAAATAGTATAATTCAGGAAGGACTGATTAGAGTCACATATCTTCCGGGCAATCACGATTTAGCAATTACGGCGGCAAGTATCGAAGGTGTTCTTCCCGGAATAAATCAGGCACGTGATGCTGAGGGTGTAGGTACTTATTCTCCTGTAGGACTGCCTAAAATTGCAATAGAGCACGGTAACCGATACAATTTCATTGCTTCTCCGGATCCTATATCTAACCAGACTATTGCACCGGGCACAATTTTACCTCCGGGGTATTTTTTCACAAGATTAGCAGCCCTCTCCATTACACAGGGAAATCCTCATCCTGGTGATACGACACCTGTTATCACTCCAAACACTTCGGGCGGTAATTCGCAGCTTTTACTTTATAATTACTGGATGTCGTGGTATATAACTTTGCATCTATACCCGATAACAAATAGGTTTAATGAGAATATTATTATAACCAATGTTAATGGATTTACAGGTTCATATAAATTTAATGACCTTGTTCCTTTTCAATTAACTCCGGGTGGTTTTATAAATGTGAACCTTTTCAACGGGATTCAGGATACCTGGGAAGCAAGACAAACCCGAAACAATGTGCCTGTACATATTCCTATTGTTACTGCAATGGATTCAGCTAATTCAAACACTTTTATAGACTATCAGACATCTCTGCAATATTTTATGAATCAAGCCTCAGATAAAAGACTTGTAGTATTTGGTCATACTCATTCGGCTAAAATTTCTGTGTATCAGAATTATCTTAATGAGAAATGTGTGTATGCGAATTCGGGAACATGGATTGACAATAATCCGGGAGCCGGAAGTACAACGATGAACTTTGTTGTAATAACACCACAGAGTGCTGATCCATCTTCGCAAACGTACGTAAAACTTTACAACTTTATGAATGAAGTTGTGACTAAGATGGATGAAAACTCATTGAGATTTTAGGGCTAAACCTAAATCACAATTAGAAAAGTCGCGGAGGTTTCAAATGAATAAGGAAGTAAGAAACTTGTGATACGTGATTAGATCAAGAGATATCACCACTAAGGTCACGACGTAACCTATGGCTACAAACAAATAGGAACATTGAAACAGATTAACCGCAGAGGACACAGAGAACGCAGAGTAAACAGATTATTTTATTGTTGGAAATAAATATTTAACGCAAAGCACGCAAAGAAGGCAGAGGTCGCAAAGAGAGCAAAAGAATTATTCTACATATTAAAATTGTAAATATTTAGAGTTTTTATTTTGCAAAAAGTTTGTTTTTATTACAACATTATTCCGGATAGTAGCACTAAGAAAAACAGAAGATTTCAGGGCACTTAGAAAACTAAGAACACTAAGAATAGAATATTATAGACCAAAAATATGAAATTTAATTTCTTTACTCCTTCCCAATTGGAACATGGGAAGGAGAATGAGATATTTCTTAAAACCCCCTCACTCCCGTCTCTTATTTCTTATCATCGAGGCGCCTATGGATATTGCAAGGATGAAAGGCGAAATGTAATGGAATCATATGTTCAATATCCTTAATTTCATTCAAAACAATCGCATTTAGCGAAGGAGCCACATGACTCATAGAAGTAAAAGAATGAAGAAAGATGATGGGGATGGATTTCAAATAGTATTAACAATTGTGTTAAAAATAAATTCTATCATTATGTATAAATATAGATTCGTAAATATAGTTATCATCCTGTTATTAGTTGTAATATTATACTCTTGTACGGATAATCCAACGGAACCTAAGCCGGAACCGAAACAATATATTCCTGTCGATACTGCACGCATGTATGATTGGACTTATAAAACTGGGACTTTCCCTACAAATGATTACTATGTTTTGGATACCTCGAATATATACTTCGCAACTGGGGGGATAGCAGTTAAATACGATGGAAATCAATTCATTACCTTAAATATGGGAGATAATAGATTCTATGCTCAAACTGTTTCACCATTAGATAAAGAGTGTGTCTTTTTTGGAGGTGAGAAAAGAGGGGTAAACTTTGATTATATTCCCGTAGTAAAAAGATATATGAATGGAGTTGTAGATACTTACGTTCTTCCATCCGATACTAATGACGCCATTTATACTTTGTTTGCTATATCACAGGAGAAATTTTGGGCTATTAGCCGCAGGGGGGTAGCATATTATTACGACAATGGAAACATTAAGGTATTTAATTCAAAGAAGTTCAGGTCATTTCATATATTCAATTCCTGAGGGAAGATTATTGCTTTTTATTAACAGTTGGTATTCGGAAACATCTAAAAGTGTTACAACAGTGAAAGAGCTAATCAATGATAATATTATTGATATTTCATCAGACACGCTTAATTATCATGATGCGAAATTAATATATCAGGTAAGTCAAGATATAATAACAATGAGAGAAAAAGGAAATCTTTATTATTTTAATGGATACAATTGGATAAAATTCTTTAATATTACTGACCTTGATCCATATTTCACAAGGGGGTTTTTGGCTGTTGGAGGAAAGTCAAGGAGTGAGTTTATGTTTATAGCTTCTTCAATGGGATATCCCTTATTGCTTAAGGATAACAAATGGTCTTGTGAAATTTTTTATGATTTCGGTCCCGGAGGTTATACCCATCCAAGGTTGTTTTTCTACAATGATAGAATTTATTTTATTACACAAAATTATCAAGCATATATAACACATCTGTATAAAGGAAAATTAAAAAATAAATAAATTTAAAACTAAAGATATGACTCTACTCCAGTCTTTTATTCCTTACCATTGATGCACCTATGGAAGCAGCGAGAACGACGATAATTACTATTAACGATAGCACGGTTGAGATGTGTACTACTCCTGATATGAGCATCTTTATTCCGATGAACACAAGAATTATAGAGAGTCCCATCTTTAAATAATGGAACTTATCCATAAATCCTGAAAGAGCGAAGTACAAAGCACGAAGTCCAAGTATTGCGAATGCGTTTGAAGTAAAAACGATAAACGGGTCGTGGGTTATTGCAAGTATTGCGGGAATAGAATCGAATGCAAAGATTAAATCGGTAGTTTCAACAACAATAAGCACAATGAACAGGGGAGTAGCAAATAGTTTACCCTTCCTAATAAAAAATTTGTCTTTATGGTATTCGGGAGTGACGGGTATGAACTTCTTTACAAACTTAACCACGGGATTTTTTTCAGGATGAACCTTTTCGTCTTTCTGGAATGCCATTTTAAGCCCAGCGACGATAAGGAACAATCCAAAGATTATAATTATCCAGCTGAACTTTGCTATAAGTGCCGTTCCGATAAAAATCAGTATTGCCCTCATAACTAAAGCCCCGAAAATACCCCAGAAAAGAACTTTATGCTGGTATTTTTTGGGAACATCGAAGAAATTAAAAAGCAGTATGAAGACAAAGATATTATCCACGCTTAAAGATTTTTCGAGCAAATATCCCGTAAGAAATTCGAGACCTTTCTGATGGTCCCAGAGATAAAATACAACCGCATTGAAGGCGAGAGAAAGAGCGACCCAAACGGCACTTGTAATTAAAGCTTCCTTAACTGAAATTTCATGCTGTTTTTTATTGAACACACCAAGGTCGAGAGCAAGCATCAAAATAAGAAAAGCAACAAACGCAGCCCAGTGCCATAAAGTTATTTCAAACACTATAAATCTCCCTTCAATGGTCTTATGACTATATCTTCAATTAATACTTTTTTGGGCTGCTCGAAAACTTGCAATGTAATCTTAGCAATATCTTCGGGTGACATCATTCTGTTCCTGTTTTTCTGGCGTGTTTTTGCGTCCCACATTGTTGTTTCTGTTACTCCGGGAAATATATTAGTAACTTTTATGTTATATTTTCTGACTTCTTTTCTTACGCAGTTTGAAAGAGCGAGTAATCCAGCTTTTGATGCCGAATAAACAGAGCTATCAATAAAAACAGTATTAGCAGAAACAGAATTTATGTTAATGATATGACCTCTCTTTTTCTTAATCATCGGTTTCATAACAGATTTCATGGTGAGAAAGGAACCTCGCAGATTAATATTCATAATGTAATCAAAATCGAAAACTTTAGTATCAAGAAAACTTTTAAAAGCAGTGACACCAGCGTTGTTTACGAGGCAGTCAATTCTTCCATAATTTTCGATAATTCTCTTTGCGGTAGAATTTACTGATCTTTCAGAAGCAACATTACAGACGAATGCCATAGCTTCACGGCCTGCAAATTTAATCTCATTAACAATGCTCACAAGTCTTGATTTCCTTCTTGCGGTTACAACGACTATATAACCCGCTTTAGAAAACTGCATTGCAATTTCTTTTCCTATACCGGTTGAAGCACCGGTAACCCACACTACTTTTATATTATTCATACAGTTATATTTTCAGTTACAATGCAGAACCATTACATTACCATTCCACCGTCAACCATAATCACCTGTCCTGTTATGTAATCTGCTTTTGGTGATGCAAGGAACGTAACAACACCTGCAACTTCTTCAGGCTTAGTTGAGCGTTTCAGAGGAATTACGTTTAAGAACGCTGCTTTCTGTTCATCTGTCAGTATATGTGTCATTTCAGTCTCTACAAATCCGGGAGCTACACAGTTTACTGTAACATTTCTTCCTCCAAGTTCTTTTGCTATTGATTTAGTCAGGCCTATCATACCAGCTTTTGAGGCAGCATAATTCGCCTGACCCGCATTGCCCATTACTCCGACGACTGAACCGATATTAATAATTTTACCGCTTCTTTGTTTTGCCATTATCTTTGAAACCGCTTTAATGGTGTTAAAAGTCCCTTTAAGGTTTACTTTAAGAACTAAATCCCAATCTTCTTCTGTCATTCTTAGAAGTAAACGGTCGCGTGTTATTCCTGCGTTATTAACAAGTATATCAAGACTTCCGTATTCTTTAACAGTTTCATCTATTGCTTTTTGAACTCCGTCAGTATCAGTTACATCAACAATCTTTCCGGTAACTTTCATACTGTTATTAACTTTTTCCTGAATATACTTGTCAAAGTCTTCTGGAAAAACTTTATCATAAGCAATAACGATAGATCCTTCATTCAGTAAGTCTGATACTATAGCACGCCCGATACCTCTGCCGCCTCCTGTTACAACTGCCACTTTGTTTTGTAAACTGCCCATTTGATTTATTAATGATTTATAAAATGTAATCTTTCATCTTTACGCAAAAGAGCTGCTTCCAAAATAAAAGTCTGACCATTTATCAGGTCAGAATCTTCCGATGCAAGAAACGCAACAAAGTCAGCTACTTTATTTGGATTTGCTGCTTTTACTCTTTTACTCTTAAATATTTTGTCCTTTACCTCTTCGCTTAGTGTTGAGGTCATGTCAGATTCTACAAAACCCGGCGCAACAACATTAACCTGAATATTATGTGCTGCTAATTCTTTTGAAATTGCTTTTGTTAAACCAATCTGTCCTGCTTTTGAAGCAGCATAGTTTGACTGCCCTGCATTGCCGGAAGTACCAACTATTGAACTCATATTAATGATTTTACCTCTGTGTACTTTAACCATATTTCTTGCCACTTCCTTACAGAACAGAAAAGTTCCTTTCAGGTTTGTATCAATCACACTATCCCAGTCTTTTTCTTTCATTCGCATAATTAATGTATCTTTTGTAATACCTGCATTGTTTATAAGCACATCAATCTTTTTAAATTTCTTAACTACATTTTGCACTACCTGTTTTACCCGCTTACCGTCAGCTGAATCGCACTTAAAATAATGTATATTTCTTGGTTTAAAGAATCTATGGTCAATTCTATTCTTGTAAGTAATTACAACTTTTGCATTAAGCTGCTCAAACTTCACTGCCATTGCACGTCCGATACCTCTTGAACCGCCTGTTATAAAAACCACTTTTCCAGTAAAGTCATACATTATGAGAATCTCTTCTTGTGTTTATAGTGCTTCTGATAGTATTCATTCAAATAAGCATATCCATCAGCACCGAGAATAAAAGTAATCTCTTCAGTCATTGCTTCAAATACAGTCTGTGAAAAGTTTTCTTTCTTGAGGATACCGCAGTAATCGAGTTTCGTTGAATGTTCATCATCATAAGTTAGAACGTTTTCAATTATAGTAAGAGGATACATAATACAGTATTTCGGCTTTATAGCCCACTTGTGCATGTGATTGTCATTAGCAGCAACCTGTATTGAACAAAATCCTCTTTTATCCTTGAAGACGCACTGCGTATTTCCCTGCGGAGTATCGTAAACCTCAGTGCCTACTGCCCATCCGGAAGGGAAGTCAGTATCTTCTTCAAATTCAGTTTCAAACCATTTAGATGTATCTTTTGGCTGATTCTCATCCATAACAGCTTTTATCTCATTCTCGAATTTCATTATAATTTCTTTGAACGGTTTGTCCATAAGGACTCCCCAGTCGCAGCACTGTCCGTGGCATATTTTTACATTACATCCCGGAACGAATCCCTGAGTAAATATGACGGGGTCTATCTGTATTCCATTGTATTCAATCGGATATTCTTTCATTCATTATGTTTAAATATTTTTAATATCTTCAAATGCTGATATATTATACACTTCAGCGTTTGGTTCTATCTTCTTAATAAGACCAGTAAGAACTTTTCCCGAGCCGATTTCATAAAACTTTGTAACGCCGTCCTTTATCATGTTTCTTATGAGACTTTCCCACCTCACAGGAGAAACAAGTTGTCTTGAGAGTGCATCACGGATTTCATCCTTACTCAAAACAGGAACAGCATCAGTATTTGTATAAACTGGAATTGCTGCGTCGATAAAATCAGTATTTTGAAGAGCAGTTCTAAGCTCATTGTCCGATGTCTTCATTAATTCCGAATGGAATGCACCGCTTACTTCGAGTTTTTTTGCAAGCCGGCATTTATAAGGTTCGCCCTTAGCAATCTCAACTGCTTTATCAATAGCTGCGATATCGCCTGAAACAACAATCTGTCCGGGACAGTTGAAGTT
>Ga0172380_10002348_pt1 | contig 29461 bp, 20 predicted proteins | sample Leawe162metaG_FD_119747 | JGI IMG/M metagenome (GOLD analysis project Ga0172380, IMG submission 119747) | Leachate microbial communities from a municipal landfill in Southern Ontario, Canada - Leachate well 162 metaG | ecosystem: Engineered > Solid waste > Landfill > Unclassified | place... | reverse complement strand
GGCTTCGTTGAGCGGCAAAATCACCCCGTCCAGCGTCGCATTCACGCCTTCCACAATCTTGCGGAAATCGCCCTGGTGCTTGCCCGCATCCGCCCGCGTGTCGAGCCGGCCTTCGACAGCGGCGGCAGCCAGGAGATTGGCGTCCTTCACCAGCAACTGGATCGCGCCGACGCTGCGGTTGATCGCTGCTGCGATCTCATCATAGGCCGCCTTGACGGACTGAGTTTCGCCATCGGCTTCCGCCGGAACGACGGAAAAATCGAGGTTGCCCCGCGCGAGCTCACCCAGCCCCTCGACGAGTTTCTTGGTCTCGGTTTCCTGATAGGCCGCCATCTTGGCGGAAACCCGGCTCGCCTGTTTCACCGCCGTCTGGTCGGTCACGATTTCCATCACGCCGACGATTGCGCCGTCGAGGCCGCGTAAGGGCAGGCCGGAATATGCGATGTCCAGGCTGGCGCTGCCCGGGCAGACGTGGGTTTCGCCGCTGCACAGCTCGCCGCTGCTCATGGCGCGGGCGCAGGCGCAACGGTCGGTACGGCAATCCTCGGCCTTGAAGAAGTCGTAGCACTTGGTATTCGTCAGTTGCTGCGGCGTCTTGCCGCCGACGGCAGCGCCGATGCGATTGATGTACTGGATGTTGAATTCCCGGTCCATCACCGCGACCGGCGCCGGCATGTTGTCGAGGAAGCCGACCAGACGGTCGAGCGTGCGATTGATGCCCTCGACGATGGCGCGAAACTCGCCCTGATGCTTGGCTGCGTCGGCGCGCGTGGCCAGCTTGCCGTCGACGGCGGCGCTGGCAAGACCATTGGCGTCTGTCACCAGCGCCTGAATCGACGCGCTCATGCGCATCATTGCTGCCATGAGCTGCCCGGTTTCATCTTTCGAATCCACCTCGATCCTCTGCGTCAGGTCGCCGGTGGCGATGGCGTTGGCGGCGGCCACCGACATGGCCAGCGGCCTGGTGATGGAACGCCCGATCATCCAGGCGGCAAGGATGCCGAGAGCCAGAATCGCCACGCTCAGCACGGCGATCCACAGCGACGCCGTGGCGACGACGGCCCGAATGCCGGTTGCCGCGTCCTGGGTGCGCTTGGCATTGATTTCGAGAAGGCCGATGAGGCCCTGATTCAATTCCTTGTCGGCGCCCTTGATCGCCTGGTCGATCTGGTTCGAGGTCTGGCGCTCGGCGGCGAGGCGCTGGGCGTCCTCGATCGCCTTGCGGTAAACATTCGCGCCCTCGGCGATCTGCAGGAGCAACTTGTCTTCGTCGGCGCTGAGCGCGCCGGCCTTGCGGTAGTCGGCGACGGCATGGTCGATGCTCGTCATTGCATTGCCGAATTTTTTGGCGTAGTCCCCGCCGCGCAGGACGAAGTTCTTGAAGTAATGAATGCCATCCTGCAGACCCTGCAGCCCCTTGGTCGCGGCATCGCGTTTCTTGAGAGTCACGGTTTCAAAGTCGTCCCATACGCCGCCGATGGCGTGTACCTGCATCAGGGAAACAGCGCCCAGAGCGATGGCGAGCAGGATGACGACGCCGAAGCCGAAACCGAGTTTCATTGCGACGCGCATGTTCTTGAACATAGCTAGTACCTCCTAGGATGCGGCATAGGTTGCGGCCGCAGTGAAACAGCAAATTCGTGATGGAATAACTGCTTACGCCGCCAGCGCCAACGGGTCAGGGTTGGTAAAGCGGTGCAGCAGGCTGGGCACATCGATGATCAGCGCCACCATGCCGTTGCCCATGATGGTGAAGCCGCCGACCCCCTTCATCTTCTGGAATACTTTGCCGAGCGGCTTGATGACGGTCTGGCATTCGCCGATCAGGTTATCCACCACCAGGCCGGCCTTGTGCCCCGCATACTGCACCACCACCACGCTCTGGCGCTCCGCCGGCGCGCCGTGCACGTCGAGTACCTCGCGCAGGCGCAGGAAAGGCAGCACTTCGCCGCGCAGATTGAGATAGTGGCTGGCTTCGCCTTCGAGAAGATCGTCGTACTGCACTTCGTCGTCGCTGCCTTCTTCTTCCTCGCTGTCCCAGTGGTCCTCGCCGGCCTCATCTTCGTCGTCGTCGGTGCGACGGCGGCGCAGCTCAATGCACTCGACTACCATGTCGAGCGGCAGCACGTAGGAGGCGTCGCCGACGCCGACCAGGAAGCCGTCGATGATGGCCAGCGTCAGCGGCAGATGGATACGTACCCGCGTCGCCACGCCCGCCGTCGAGTCGAGCTCGACGCTGCCGCGCAGAGACTGGATATTGCGGCGCACGACATCCATGCCGACGCCGCGGCCGGAAAGATTGCTGACCTTCTCGGCCGTCGAGAAGCCCGGCTCAAAGATGAGGTTATAGATTTCCTTGTCGCTGAGGTTGGCGTCGGCCGCGACCAGTCCACGTTCGATGGCCTTGGCGAGAATCCTGTCCTTTTTCAGGCCGCCGCCGTCGTCGGAAACCTCGATGACGATGGCGCCGGAATCGTGGTAAGCATTAAGTCGCAGCGTGCCGTGCGCTGGCTTGCCGGCGGCGCTACGTTCTTCGGCGGATTCGATGCCGTGATCCATGGAATTACGCACCAGGTGGGTGAGCGGATCGCCGATCTTTTCGACCACGGTCTTGTCGAGTTCCGTGTCCTCACCGCTGATGACGAGGCGTATGTCCTTGCCCAGATCCTTGCTCATGTCGTGCACGACGCGCTGGAAGCGGTTGAAAGTGGCGCCGATCTGCACCATGCGCAGGTTGAGCGCGGAGTCGCGTACTTCCTCGACCAGGCGGCCCATGGTGGCGGTGGTTTCGAGCAGGTCGCCATCGTTCAGGCGCTGAGCGATCAGATTGGCGCCGGCGCCGGTGATGATGAGCTCGCCGACCAGGTTGATGAGCTGGTCGAGCTTACGCGCATCGACGCGGATGGAGTTGTTTTCGGCGGTCTTGTGTTCCTTGACCTGCTTCTGCTTTTCCAGGGCGGCTTCGACGACCATGGGCCGTACCATGCTCTGTTCCACCAGTACCTGGCCAATGGGAAGTGCCGGCTGGGCGGCGCCCCGTCCCTGCGAGCGCAGGGCGGCGTCCAGTTCGGCCTGGGTCAGCGTGCCGCAACGCACCAGGATGTCGCCGAGCAGCATTTCCTCTACCGGCAGGGCGTTGATGAAGTCGAGGTACTCGGATATTTTTCCGTGCGGCGGCAGGATACGGATGCGGCTTGATTCGCGCACGAAGTCGAAGGCGCCTTCGATGTCGGCCTTGTCGGCATCGCTATTGAAGCTGATCTCGAAGCCGAGGTAGCAGGTTTCGGGATCGATGGCGGTGAGCGTCGGTACCAGATCGGCCAGCGTGACGATATGCTCGATGGTGCCCAGCGTTTCGAGGTAGCGCAGGCAGGCGATGGGATCCATGCCGTAGCGCAGCACGTCCGGCCCGAAGCGCAATGAGATGTGCCAGTTGTCGGAGCCGATGCCACTGCCGGCTTCGGCCAGGTAGGGCTGATCCTGTATGACAGGAACATTCTGCTGCTGCGGCACTTTGGCGGCGTCGGGCGCGACGCCGAGGTGGACATTGAGTTGACCGATCAATTCCTGGCTGCGGCCTTGCGTATCGTCATTCGGCACGTTGCCTGAACTGGCGTGATGTTCCACCAGGTCGCCGATGTGGTCGCAGACTTCCAGGAACAGGGCGACGAGTTCCAGAGTCATGCCCAGTTCGCCGCTGCGCACCTTGTCGAGGACGTTTTCCGCCACATGGGTGAAGCTAACAATGTAATCGAGGCCGAACAGGCCTGCTGAACCCTTGATGGTGTGAGCGGCACGGAACATGGCGTTGAGCGTGTCGGCGTCGGCGGGCGCCTGTTCCAGGCCGAGCAGCGCCTCTTCCATTTGCTGGAGCAGTTCGCGGGCCTCTTCGATGAAGGTGTGGAGGGCATCGTCTAGGTTCATTTCAGGCTCCTCGCGAACGCAGTACCAGCGGATCGCCGAAGTGGCCGGCGAGATCGCAAAGGTCGAATATGTCGAGCACGGCCTGGCTGTGCTCGACGAAGCGCAGCGTTTTGTTCTTGGCCACGGCTTCGCGCTTGGCGGCCAGCATGAGCTGGATGCCGGCGGAGTCAATCTCGCTGACCGCCGCGAGATTCATTTCGATGTCCTCGCTGCGGATCAGCGGCGTGGTCAACCCGCGCAGCAGTTCGGCGGCGGTGCCGATGGTCATTTCTCCCGTAATGGCGATGCGGCAACAGTTGCCTTCGGTGGCGACATTGACGTCCATGGCTTATCTCCTTGACGCAGTGGGGTGAATGGATCAGGGCATGATCAGCTTGGCAACCGCGTCGAGCATCTGCGGTGGCTGGAAAGGTTTGACAACCCAGGCCCTGGCGCCGGCGGCCTGGCCTTCGGACTTCTTGGCAGCGCCGGCCTCGGTGGTGAGCATGATGACCGGCGTGAATTTGTAGGCAGGATTTTCCTTCATGGCCCTGACGAAGCTGATGCCGTCCATGTTCGGCATGTTGACGTCGCTGATGACCAGATGCACTTTCTGGCCGGTGACCTTGGTCAGAGCATCCCTGCCATCGCAGGCTTCGATGACATCGTAGCCGGCACCTTTGAGGGCGATGCCTACCACTTGCCGCAGCGATGCGGAGTCGTCCACCACCAGGATTGTTTTTGACATCGTGAGCTCCTTCAAAAAAACGTGATTTCGGTTGCCGCACCGGCTGCTTTTGGCTGGTCGCCGTTATGCGCCGCGAGCTGTTCGGGCATGGTGTAGGTCTGTGCAAGTTCGGCGAGCCACTCGCCGGCATCGATTGCGCTGGAAAGCCGTCCGGCCTCGAAGTCGACAAGATGTTGTTCGAGCTTGGCGAAGTCGGCTTCGACCTGCGAGATCACCTGGCTGACGCGATCCTGAAACTGGAGCGCAACGAGCACGCCGGAAACTTCGTCCTGAATGCCGATGCTTTCGTTTTTCAGGAGTTCGATATGCGCATGCGCTTCGGTGGACGCCGTCTGGAAATCGTCGAGTACCCGTTTGACGGTATTGGACAGTTGGTCGACCATGCGGTGATCTTCGTCCTTGGATTTCCGCGAGGATGCCAACGTGGATAGCATGGCGTGGTTGACGGTATTCACGGTTTCGCTGATGCGCTTGCCGGTTTCGCCGGAAAGGTTGGAAAGTTTGCGCACCTCGTCGGCGACCACGGCGAAACCGCTCCCGGCCGGGCCGGCGCGCGCCGCCTCGATGGCGGCATTGAGCGCCAGCAGGTTGGTCTGCTTGGCGATGTTGCCGACATCCTGGGCCATGACCTTCAAGTTCTCGGTGAAGCCTGAGAGGTGAGCTATTTCCTGGAGCAAGGTTTCACGCAGGTCGAGCGCCGCGCGCAAGGCGTCGACGATCGAGCGCAAGTCGGCCTGGGCCTTGTCCAGCAGTGTGCCGAGGCTGGTGCCTGCGCCGCCGGTACCGCTCTGGCTGGCGGAGACGGTGCTGGCGACGCGCTGGTTGAGCGCCTCGAAACGCTGGGCCAGGGCGGTGATGTTGTCTTCGGTCGTGGTGCGCGCCATCGTCGTTTGGCGCGACCATACCGGCAGCACTTTCAGGCAGAGCCGGTCGAGTCCGCGCAGGCAGTGTTCCTTGTGCGTGCATTGCGCGGCTTCGACCTGCCGGCGCGCCGTGGCGGCAAGCAGCGCCTGCTCGGTGCCGCAGCGTGCCTGCATCCAACTGGCGAGGCCCATCCCCAGCGCCACCATCAGCAGAGCCAGCGCCGCGGTCAATTGCGTGGCGGCGCCGACCGCAAGCAGGCATGCGGCGCCGAAGACGCCCAGGAGCAGCGGCGGAACCGCTACCCACAACTTGCGCTGCGTGCCGTGCTGCGGCGCTGCCGCAGCGTTCCAGGAAGTCTGCTGTGTCAAGGTATACATGGTCTGCTACGTCCTCCACTGGGGGCTGGAATTTCCTGGATCGCATCGGGAACTTCGGCGGTTTGCATGTGGAAGCGAGCATGACCGAACTCAGGTTGCGCCGCCATCAGGCGATCTTGATATTCATGTAGGGAAGCAGCGCTGCAACATCGGATGATGCCGCAGCGGAGGTAGGGATGCGCCTACTGACTACCGGGTAGCGCCGCGATAACGACTTGTTTCAGACCGTGATCAGACTCTGGCGGATGGCGTACTTGGTTAGTGCGGCCACGCTGTGCATGTCAAGTTTGCGCATGAGGTTGCGGCGGTGAACCTCGACGGTGCTCGTGGCGATGTGCAATCGACAGGCGATTTCCGCCGAGTTCCATCCCTCCGCCAGCAGCGCCAGCACTTCGACTTCCCGCTCCGAGATTCGATCATGGAGGATTTCGCGGCTCTCGCCATCGGTCTCAAAGGCCATCTGTTCCGCCAGCAAGGGATCGACATAGCGGCCGCCGTTCGCTACCTTGCGAATCGCGGCGAGCAGACACTCGGGGTCGCAGTCCTTGGTCAGGTAGCCCGCAGCGCCGGACAGCAGCGCGCGTTTCGCGATCCGAGGTTCGTTGTGCATCGAGAGCACCAGGATCGGCAGTTTTTTTCCGTGCGAGCAAATCCGGAAGATGAGATCAACGCCGCTGATGCCGGGCATGTTCATGTCGAGCAGCAGCAGATCGAAGCCGCCGCAGCGCACGGCATCGAGCACCTGCGCGCCGCTGGCCGCCTCGCCGACCACCGCTATGTCGTCGACGAGGGCGAAGAGATGTTTCAGGCCATCGCGGAGGATGGAATGATCGTCGGCGACGAAAAGGCGGATCATCAACTTCTCCTTACCCATGGGACAGATTGAACGGAAGCGTTTGGTAGCGAGCGCCGCATCTCCGCGCACAGTTTCGGCTTGCGCATCATCCCAAGAAGATACCGGGTAATAGTCGGCGAAACACGCATAACGCGGCTAGAGCCCGAATAGGTTTGCGGGGTGCCAGATTGCCGCACCCCGAATCGCGCCGCTATCGGGCAATGACGGATTATTCTGTAAGGACAGAGGAACAAATCGGTAGGGACTTTCCTACCCCGGCCGCTCGACGCAGGCCAGTGGCGGCTTCCGGCTTCTGCTCCTGCCGGGTGGACATTACGTCCTCAATCGACCAGCCCGTTGTTCAGTGCATAACGAACCAGCTCGGCACTGGTTTTCATAGCCATCTTTTCCATCAGCCGCGCTTTGTGGGTGCTGACGGTCTTGTTGCTGATGGAGAGCATGGCGGCGATCTGGTTGACGCCCATGCCATTCGCCAGCAGTTTGAGTATTTGGAACTCGCGATTGGTTAACTGCTCGTGGCGCGGGGCGGCGCCATTATCGTTGCCGACTTCGAAAACCAACTGCTCGGCGACGACCGGGTCGATGTAGCGGCCACCGCCGGCCACCTTGTAGATGGCGGCGAGCAGCCGGTCCGGATTGCTGTCCTTGGTGACATAGCCTGCGGCGCCGGCCTTGAGCGTGCGCTTCACGATCTGCGGTTCGTTTTGCATGGAGAGCACCAGGATCGGCAGTTTCGGCTGCTGGCTGAGTACCCGCTCAATCAGTTCGACGCCGCTGATGCCCGGCATGTTCATGTCGAGCAGCAGCAGATCGAAGCCGCCCTTCCTCACTGCGTCGATCACTTGGCCGCCATTGATGGCTTCCCCCACCACAGCGAGATCCTCCACCAGGGCGAAGAGCTGCTTCAGTCCTTCGCGCATAATGCCGTGGTCATCCGCCATCAGTATACGAATCATGATTCGTCCTCATTGCCTTGCACCACTGGGAGGCGTAACCGCACCGTGGTACCGCAACCCGGCGCGCTGGAAATAACCACTTCTCCGCCCGTTGCCAGCGCGCGTTCGCGGATGCCAACCAGGCCGAAAGATTGCGGCTTGCGCGGCGCGTCGACTTCGAAACCGATGCCGTGGTCCCTAATATCGAGTACATAAACGTCCGCTTCGCACGCGAATACAATGTCCACGCGTTCGGCGCGTGCGTGGCGCAGCGCGTTGGTCAGTGATTCCTGGGCGATGCGGAACACGGCAATGGCATGTTCTTCATGCATATGCACATCGTTTTGCGGCAGCTTCAGGTCGCAGGCGATGCCCGAGTGCCGGGAAAATTCATCCGTCAGCCATTCCAGCGCCGGAACGATGCCCATGTCGAGCACCGCCGGACGCAGCGCGGAAGACACGTTACGCGTGACCAGGATGGTCTTGTCCACCAAGTTGCGCAGGTTGGTGGTCCTCGCGCTGAGGCCCGGCAGATCCTTGCCGAACTGGAAGTCAAGCAGGTTGACGCCGATGCGCAGCACCGACAGTTGTTGCCCGAGTTCGTCGTGAAGTTCGCGGGCAATGCGGCGGCGCTCTTCTTCCCGCGCCGTCTCGCGGCGGGTTGCGAGGTCGCGCAGTTGCTTGTTCGATTCGTCCAGGCGAAGCTCGGCTTCCACCAGCGACGTGATGTTGCGGCCGATGGCCAGGGCGCCTTTCACGCTGCCGTCGGGCGAGCGCTCCGCAACGATGTGCAGCGCATGGTGAGCGACGGCGTTTTCGTTCGGGCGATCCCAGGCAAGCACCAGTTCCAACGGCTCGCCGGTGGCCATCACCTGTCGCAGCCGGTCCAGGTAATCCGCCACAGAAATACTGCTGCGCCACAGGGTGCCGGGCATGCAGTTCAATGCCGTATTCACCGGGATCCCGGTTTCCCGTTCGAAGGCGGCGTTGACATAGGTGCGTCGGCAATCGCGGTCGTAGCGCACGATAAAGTCAGGCGAGTTCTCCGCCAAGGAACGGAAGTCGTATTCGCGCTGCAGCAGCAGGGATTCCATGCGCTTACGCTCGCTGATGTCGCGGGCGATGCCCAGGACGCTGGCGACCGCGCCATCCTCGTCCAGTTCGGGAACGTGGCGCACCTCGAATACTTTGCCGTCCGGCCAGAGAAATTCCAGCTCATCCGGCATTTTGCTAGCCACCGCGTTGCACACCGAATCGTGCAAGGGTCGCAGTGTTTCAGGGTTGCCGGGCATCGGCAATTCGCAAATGGTCTTGCCGAGCAAGGAGGCTATCGGCTGGCCGGTGACACGCAACGTGCTGGCATTGGCGTAAATATGGCGGCACGCGGTGTCATGACGAACGATGACATCCGGATGATTTTCCGCCAGCGTGCGGTAGTGCCGCTCGCTGGCTTGGAGGCGCAGCTCGGCCGCCTTGCGCTCGGCGCGATTGCGCAGGGCGACGATGCCGAACGCCAGATCGTCGGAGAGTTCCTTGAGGAGCCGGATTTCGTTCGGGGTAAAGGCGTTGATCTCGGTCGAATAGATCAACAGCACGCCGAATACTCTGGCGCTTTCATCCTTGAGCGGCAGGGCAATGGCGGAACGATAGCCTCGCTGCAAGGCGTTTTCGCGCCACGGCGATAGTATTGGATCGGTGGCAAAATCCTGAGCATAAGTGATTTCGCCGCTGCGAACCGCTTTCCCGGCGGGGCCTTGTCCACGTTCATTGCGATCCGACCAAGTGAGCTTGGCCTGTTCGAGATAGCCCGCGTCTTCCCCGGCCCAGGCGACGGGACGTATGGATTTGGCGTCGTCGTTTTCCACGTAGCCCACCCAGGCCATGCGATAGCCGGCTTCCTCGCAAACGTTGCGGCAGATCGCGTCGAGCAGTGTCTGCTCGTCATCGGCCCGTACCAGCGCCTGATTGCAGTTGCTGATGGCGCGCAGTTCCCGATTCACCCGCTGCAAAGTCTCCTCGGAGCGCTTGCGCTCGGTAATGTCCACGATCAACCCGTCGTAGGCAATCATTCGTCGCTGCTGATCGTAGCGTGCCACGCAGGTATTTCGCACCCAACGCCGGGTTCCGTTCCGGTGCAGGATTCGATGTTCGAGCGGCGGCACCGCTTCTCCGACAAGGACCCTGGCAGCCTGTTCCATCACGGCCGCTCGATCGGGCTCATAGACCATGCGGGACCACAGGCCTGGATCAGTCGCATAGTCTTCCGGCGCATAGCCCAACACCGCGGCGCAACCCGGACCATGGATCGTCGCAACAGGATGGCCGTCTTCGACTTGGACCGTATAAATATAGTCCGTGACCGAGTCGAGCAGTTGTTTGTAGCGCCGCTCGCTGTCGCGCAGCGCCTCGCCAGCTTGCTTGCGGCGACGGCGCTCTTCGGCATTGCGCAAGGCACGATTGACCGCCGGCACCAGTTTGCTGAGATAGCCCTTCAGCACGTAGTCTGCCGCGCCCTGGCGCAAGGTCTCGATGGCGAATTCTTCGCCCATGTTGCCGGAGACGAAAATAAAGGGCACGTCCGGCGCCCGCTCCCGTACGATGGCCAATGCCGCGAGTCCATCGAAAGCCGGCAGCCGGTAATCGGCAAGGATGAGGTTGGGTCGGAATTCTTCGAGTGCCGCAATGAAGGTATTGCGTGCGGCCACGCGTTGGAACGAAAAAACGAGGCCGGCCTTGCTCAGCGCTTGCACGGCGAGCGTGGCGTCGACCGGTTCGTCCTCCAGTATCAGGATGTTGAGTTCATCCGGCATCTCCGTCACTCCCGGGGATTCTTGTTGAACAGCAGCCGGTTCGGGGCATGGATGGCCGGTTCTGCAGCGGCCGGCGCGTCCTCCTTCCGCATGATTTCGACCGCATCAATGGCCAGTGGCATCGCTTTCCTCCTTTTCCGGCGCTTGCGGCAGCGAGAAATAGAAGGTCGCGCCGCCATTTTCCTGACTCTCGGCCCAGGTTCTGCCGCCATGCCGGCTGACGACCCGGCGGACATTGGCCAGGCCGATGCCGGTGCCTTCGAACTCGTCCTCCCGGTGCAAACGCTGGAAGACACCGAAGAGCTTGTCGACATACTGCATGTCGAACCCTACGCCGTTGTCGCGCACGAATATGACGTTCTCTGTCGCATTGCCCGGCTGGCAGCCGATCTCGATTTCCGCCTGCGCCCGCGGCCGGGTAAATTTCAGCGCATTCGCGAGCAGATTGACCAGCACCACGTGCAACATGGCGCGATCGCCGGCGACCGAGGGCAGTTCGGCGATGCGCCAATCGATGACTCGGCCCTGGGTCTCCTGCGCAAATTCCTGGATCACCTCCTGGACCAAGGCGGTCAGATCGACTTGAGTTTGGCTCAACTCGACGCGCCCCATGCGCGAGAAGGACAGCAGGTCGTCGATCAGCGTGCCCATGCGCAAGGCCGCTCCTGAGATGACAGTCATGTAGCGCCGGCTCTCTGCATCGAGCGCCGGGGCAATTCTCTCCTTGAGCAGGTCGAGAAACCCGTCGATGTGGCGCAACGGCGCACGCAAGTCGTGCGAGACCGAGTAGGCAAAGGCTTCGAGTTCCTTGTTCGCCGATTCCAGTTGGGCGGTGCGTTCGGTAACGCGCTGCTCGAGTTCCGCATTGAGCTTGCGGATTTCTTCTTCCGCCTGCTTGCGCTCGGTGATGTCCGCGATCAGGCCATCGTAGGCAACCAGGCGCCACTGCGGGTCGTAGCGTGGCACGCAGGTGTTCCGCACCCAGCGCAGGGCGCCGTCGCGATGCCGGATTCGATGTTCGAGCGGCGTGATCGTCTCTCCCGCAAGAATGCCGGTGGCCATCGCCGTGACGGCAGCCCGGTCCGGCTCATACACCATGCGGTACCACAGGTCGGCGTCGGCCGCATACTCTTCCGGCGTGTAGCCCGTTACCGCCAGGCAGCCCGGACCATGCAGTGTGGCGACCGGACGGCCATCCTGCACTTGTACCGTGTAGATGTAGTCCGTGACCGAATCGAGCAGTTGCTTGTAGCGCCGATCGCTTTCGCGCAGGGCCGCCTCGGCCCGTTTGCGCTCGGTGATGTTCTGCGCGGTGCCGCGCAGCCCCCCTATCTTGCCGCTGGCATCGCGCTTGGCCTCGCCGCGCGCGACGATCCAGCGCGTGGCGGGAGTCGGCCGCGCCAGCTCCAGATCGAGTTCATAGGGCTCGCCGATTTCCATGGCGCGCTGCACCGCAGCGTCGAGCCGCTCGATGCTCTCGGGCGTGTAGGCCTTCTTGTGTTCCTCGTAGTTTGGCGGCGATTGTTTCGGGTCGAAACCGTAGATTTGATAGTACTCGTCCGACCACCAGATCGTATCCTTTACGGCGTCCCAGTCCCAACTGCCGATCTGCGCCAGGCGCTGCGATTCGCTGAGTTCCGTCTCTCTCCGCCGCAACGCGTTTTCAGCCTGCTTGCGCTCGCTGCGGGTACGCAGGACCATGATGCCGAAAGCCAGATCGCCCGCCAGTTCGTCGAGCAGGCGCTGTTCCTCCGCCGTGAAGGCATTGGGCTGCGCGGAATAGATGTTCAGAACGCCGAAGGTGCTGGCGTTTTCGTCCTTGAGGGGAAGGGCGATGCTGGAGCGATAGCCGTGCTGCATGGTGCTGGCCCGCCACGGCGCGGCGCGCGGGTCGGTGGCGAAATCCTGGATGCAGGCGCTCGTGCCGCTGCGGATGACGGTGCCGCTGGGACCGCGCCCGCGCTCGGTGTCGGCCCAGGTGAGTCTGGCCTGCTCTAAATAGCCATCTGCGGCTCCGGCCCAGGCCACGGCGCGTATGCTCTTGGCATCGTCGCTTTCGGCGTATCCCACCCAGGCCATACGGTAACCGGCTTCGTCACAAATGATGCGGCAGATGTTGCCGAGCAAGGTCTGCTCGTCTTCGGCCCGCATCAGGGTTTGGTTACAGTTGCTGATCGCGCGCAGTTCACGATTCAGCCGATGCAGCGCTTCTTCGGCCGCTTTGCGCTCGGTGATGTCATGTACCGTGCCGATGGAACGCAACGGTTTGCCGTCTTCGCCGAAATACGTCTCGCAAATCTCGTGGACGTATTTGATCCGCCCGTCCGGCATCTGCAGGCGATGCACGATGTCGTAAGGAACCTTGTGGGTTACCGAGTCGGCGTAGGCCTGGTTCACCCTCTCGCGATCCTCGGGATGGATCGCATTCAGGAAAGCCGCGTAAGAGGCGCCGAATTTCTCCGGGTCGATTTCAAAGATGCGATAGATCTCGTCCGACCAGATCAGCACATTGTTTGTCAGGTCCAGTTCCCAGTTGCCCAGGTGCGCGATGCGCTGCGCTTCGGCCAGTCCATGCTCGCTGCGCCGCAACTGCGCCTCCGCGCGGTTGCGCTCGGTGATGTCAACGAAAGAAACAATCACGCGCGCTATTTCGCTCCTGTCGTCGTATTCCGGCTCGGCATTGACCAGCACCCAGGCGATATCCTGTCGGTCCGGATGGCTGATTCCGGTCAAATAGTCCCTGAGTGGCTGACGCGTCGCGAGCACCTTGCTGACCGGATAATCGGCGACAGGCAGCACGGAACCGTCTTGCGACAGGAAATGCCATGCCGGATCGATCAGGGTCTTGCCGGATAACTGGTCGGCGGAGAGACCAAGCAGCGCCTGCGCCAGGGGATTGCTGTCCAGCACGCGGCCCTGGCCATCATGGACGACGATGGCGGTCTGGATGTCGCGGATCAGCGAGCGATACTTTTCCTCACTGGCACGCAGCGCCGCATCCCGCTCCGCCATCGCATCCAGCATGGCGTTGAACTCGTACGCCAGGACGGCCGCCTCGTCGTCGCCGGCAATTCTTGATCTGGCCAGGCGATTGCCGGCACGGACCGCGTCGAAAGTCTCCTGGACGGTATGGAGCCGTCGGGTGAAGCGTCGCCCCATGAACCAGGCGATCAGCGAGCCGATCAGAATCGCCGCGAGTGCGTAGGCCACGCCGTTCCGGGTAATCTGCGCCAGCATTTCGCCGGCCGCCTTCTGCCCGATGCCGACGCGCGCCCAGCCCACATGCCGTGTGCCGATCATGGCCGGAATCGCGACATCCACCAGCGCGGGCGCTCCCGAGATCACCGTCTGGCGCGCCTCGCGCGGCAGGTCGAGGAGGTATTGCCCCTGCCTGGACGTATCGGTGGCGGCCAGCACGCGTCCCTTTTCGTCGGCGAGTATGGCGAAGAGCATCTCCGGATGGCGGTTCTGGGCCTCGACCAGTTCCTGCAGACCCGCGATGTCGGTGGCGGCGATCCATCCGGCGGCGGAGGTGGCCAGTGCCTGGGACAGCGCGGTCGCCTCGTCGATCTGGCGTTCCAGCAGCATGTCGCGCTGACGCACGGTCAGATCGCCGACGAACAGCGCCATCATCACCGCATGCACCAAGGCCACGCTGAAGATCAGCCGCCGGCGCAGCGTGCCCAGGAAGAACCGGGATAGCGCTTGCCGCATCATCGCCGTTCCACCGGCCGGACTTCCTGCTCGAAGCGCGCGACGTAGCGGCGCACCACATCGTATTCCCGGTCCGCAGCGGCTAGGAAGCGGGCCGTTTCCATGCCCGTAAGGATCGCTTTTCCTTCCGCAGTTTCCTCCAAGCCGAGCAACAGCACGCGAACTTGCTCCACCACCGGTGCAGGCACGTCGTTGCGTGCCATCACGGCGTTGTTGATGAGCGGCTCGGTTTCCCACATGACCTTGAGCTCCGCCGCTTCCTGCGGATGCTCTTTCTGGAATGCCCGCCAGGGGGTCGGCCAGGTGGCGCCGGCGGCGGTCAGCTTCAGATAGGCGTTCATGATCGAGGATTCCTGGGAGCCGACGTAGCGGTTTTCGATGTCGGTATTGACGTTGATGCCGTGGCTGTGCAGAAAGTACTGGGGCATGATGCAGGCCGCCAGCGCCGTGGAGGAGGGATAGCTTACTGCCTGGCCTTTCAGGTCGGCGGGGCGCATCAGGCCGCTGTCCTTGCGTACCACGAAGATTCCGGTGAAATCGCGCGGCTCTCCGGCCATCGCGATGACGCGGTAGCCGGCGGTAATGGCCTGTAGGGTCTGCCAGGGATTGGGAAGAATGAACTCGGGCTTGCGCGCCCGATATTTTTCCTCGAAGTTGGCGTAGTCGCGCGATGCTTCCAGCGTCAGGCGCGCGTCTTGGAGCCTGCCGTTCAGATGGTCGATGAGCGGTTGATAGGCCTGGATGAGTTTGGCGGGGTTATGCCGCGGGTGAACCGCGAAGCGATACTCGGCTTTGCCGGAGGATGAAAGTTTCGTCCCGAACTGCGGCCCCTGGTTTCCGGGTTCGCGGCCACAGCCGGGCAGAATCCCGAGCAGCAGGGCCAACGCCGCAAGGATCGCCCGACGTCGGTTCATGGTTTTTCTCCTATGATTTCTTTGCTGGCAGGACGCGGTAGCGAGAAATAGAAAGTTGCGCCTTCGTCGATCTTTCCCTCCGCCCAGGTTCTGCCGCCATGCCGGTCGATGACTTGGCGGACATTCGCCAAGCCGATCCCGGTGCCTCCGAATTCATGAACGCTGTGCAGGCGCTCGAAGACGCCGAACAGCTTGTCGACATACTGCATGTCGAAACCCACGCCATTGTCGCGCACGAAGACGATGGTCTCCGTTTCATCATCCAGCGCGCAGCCGATCTCGATTTCCGCCTGGGCGCGCGGCCGGGTGAATTTCAAGGCATTCTCGATCAGATTGGTCAGCGCCACGCGCAACATGGCGCGATCTCCGCCGACTTCGGGAAGTTCGGCGATGCGCCAATGGACGGCTCTACCCTGGGTCTCCGGCTCAAACTCCCGGATGACCTCCTGCACCAAGGCGGTCAGATCGACTTGCGTCCTGGCCATCTCGGCATGCCCCATGCGCGAGAAGGAGAGCAGGTCGTCGATCAGCGTACTCATGCGCAAGGCCGCCTCCGAAATGACGCTCATGTAGCGCCGGCTCTCCGCATCGAGTGCCGGATCGATTCTTTCCTTGAGCAGCTCGAGAAATCCGTCGATGTGGCGCAGCGGGGCGCGCAGGTCGTGCGAGACGGAGTAGGCGAAGGTCTCCAGTTCCTTGTTCGCCGATTCCATTTGGGCAGTGCGCTCCGCGACGCGCTGTTCGAGTTCCTGATGGAGCTTGCGGATTTCTTTTTCCGCCCGCTTGCGCACCTCGATCTCGCGTTTAAGCCCCCACATCGCGCAGGCCATGCCGAGCACGAGCGCCAAGCAGAGAAATTCCAGCGCTAGCGCTCGCCATTCGATCGGATCCCGTCCATACCCGGCAAATCTCAATACGATCCCATTTTCCGGCGGAGGCAGTGGAACATGGTGAACCAACTTTTCATCCACTGTACCCGCCAGGGGAAGCGCCCATAGAAGCCTTCCTGTGACATCCGCCACGCTCATCGCAGTTGTCTTGAGCAATTGTGGGGCAACCAGGGAATGCAGCAGTTTTTCGTAGGAATAGATGCCGCCGAACAGTCCAAGAAACGCATCGCCATGAAACACCGGCACCCACAGTTCGAAAGCCAGCTCGCCTTGAACCACCTGGAATGGATGGGTGTAAACGGGCTGCCGCATTTCCATGGCCAATCGGGATGCGCGCTTCGGTTCCGGTAGGCTGAGTCGCAGTCCGACGATCTGCTTGTTGGGGGCGATTGGAGCGACATCCGTAATCAGATAATTGGCATCGACCCAGTTGATGCAAATCATTTCCGGATGGTCTGCGACGTAACGCGAGGCACGTTCTTGAAACGCGGCTGCATCCAGAAATTTGTCGGCCCGATCTTTTGCCAGCATGAGCAGGTAGTCCCGATTCCCGTTCAGCCGTAGGCGTATGCTTTCTCCTACCAGCTCCGCCTCGGCTGCAAGCTCTTTAGTTTGGATTTTGTAAGTGTTTTCGCGCATGAGCCAAAGAAATGCAACGAAAACCAGGATGAACGAAACCATTAAAATGGCGGGGCTGAACCACAAGGGGAAAGTACTTCGCTGTCCCCCGCGGCCCGATGGCGGATTATTAGACTTTCTGCGGTCAGACACGATCGCGATGTGTTTCGGCAATCGCCGCGAATGCGGCGAAGCCGGCCAGGAAGGCGTCCGCCACGTCCGGATCGAACTGGCGACCGCGTTCCTCAGTCATGATCTGGCGGGCTTCGTCGAGGGAGAGCGGCGACTTGTAGACGCGCGGTGAGATCAGGGCATCGAAGACATCCGCCAAGGCCATGATCCGGGCCGAAACGGGGATGGCCTCTCCGGCCAGACCATCTGGATAGCCGCTGCCGTTCCAGCGCTCGTGGTGCCAGTGGGCAATTTCCTTGGCGAGCTTGAGAAATTCCACCGGCCGGTCGATGTCCTGTTCTGCCATGTCGATGGCATCGCTGCCCAGTTTGGCATGGGTCTTCATGATCTCAAACTCCTCCGGTGCAAGCTTACCGGGTTTCAGGAGGATATTGTCGGGAACCCCCACTTTGCCAATGTCATGCAAAGGGGCGGAGCGTGACAGCATTTCGATGTAGGGTCCGACGAGTGTGGCTGCATAGCGCGGATGGCTTGCCAGCAGCGTGGCCAGCAGGTGCACATAATTCTGGGTGCGCAGGATATGGTTGCCCGTCTCAGGGTCGCGGGTTTCGGCGAGATGGGCCAGGGCGCGAATGCTGACGGTCTGGATTCGTTCGTTTTCTGCCATGCGGCGCGCCACCTCGGCTTCCAGGACGGCGTTTCGGTCCTGGAGCCAATCCTGCGCCTGCTTGACCAGCAACTGGTTGCGCACGCGCGCCAGGACGACGGCAGGCTTGATGGGTTTGGTGATGTAGTCGGCGGCGCCGCTTTCGAGGCCTTTCTCTTCGTCGCGCGCATCGTCCAGCGCGGTGAGAAAAATGACTGGAATGTCGCCGGTGGCAGACTCTTGCCGCAGCCGTCCCAGAACTTCATAGCCGTCCATGCCGGGCATCATCACATCCAGAAGGATGAGATTTGGGCGTGGCTCCTGAGCCGCATTGCGCAGCGCCAAACGTCCTGAATTGGCAACCCTCACCCGATAGCCCGCGCCCCGCAACAGTTCGCCCAGCACCCGCAGGTTCTCCGGCATGTCGTCCACAATCAGCAACAGCGAATCGTTCGACAATGCGTCGTGAGCGTTCGTGGCGGATACTTCATTCATTCTGAAAGACTCCAGTGGCCCCACCGGGCGATCATCGGCTTGATATCCAGTACCCTTCTCCTTTCATCACTTCGTTGCTGAGCTCAGGCAGTGACTGCCGTGGTTTCAGGATTGCCAGACTGCCCGGCGACCGAAGCCAGGGTAACCATCTCATCGACCGAGAGGACGCGCTGGATGTCCAGCAGGATGACAAACTTGTTGTTCACCTTGCCCATGCCGGCGATAAACTCGGTGCGGATCTTGGCGCCGAAGGAGGGTGGCGGTTCGATTTCGCTGCCCGGAATCTCCAGCACTTCGGATACCGCATCGACCATGATGCCGAGATCCTGCTTGATATCGTCCTGGCGCATCTCGACGATGACGATGCAGGTGCGCTTGCCGATTTTGCTCTGTTGCCCGCCGAAGCGCGCGGCCAGATCGACCACCGGCACCACCCCGCCGCGCAGATTGATGACGCCGCGAATGAAGGCCGGCATCATCGGAATCTCGGTGAGATTGCCGTACTCGATGATCTCCTTGACGTTGAGTATGCCAACGCCAAACATCTCGCCGGTCAGCGCAAAGGTCAGGTATTGATGCGCTTCGCCGGCCGCCGCCAGGTGGCGGGCGGCGGTGAGGGCCTGCTGGGTACTCAGTTGCGTACTCGCTGGCGCGCTTATCGGCGTGCTTATCGGCGTGCCTTGTTCCCCCAGGGGATTTGTACCACTTCGGGTACTTTCACCTGCGGGGCTGACTTGAACTTGGGTTTCCATGATGGTCCCCTGGCTCAGAAGCGTTCGAAATCTTGCTCGTTGGTGGCAGCCTTCGCCTTACCTGCCTTGGCAGTTGGCTGTCCCGTTGTGCCGCGCGCCTTGGCAGCCGGCGTCCGTGCCGTGGGGCGTGCCCCCTGTCCCTGGTCGATCTTGAAGAAGGACATCAGCGAGGTGAGCTGCGCCGACTGGCCGCCCATTTCCTCGGCGGTGGCGGCGAGTTCCTCGGAGGCCGAGGCATTCTGCTGTGTCGCCTGATTCAACTGGCTCATCGCGCCGTTGATCTGCCCAACACCGGCTGCCTGCTCCTTGGAGGCCGCAGCGATTTCCTGCACCAGGTCGGAGGTCTTTTTGATCGAAGGCACCATTTCATCCAGCAGCTTGCCGGCCTTCTCGGCCATGCCGACACTGCTGCCGGCAAGTTGGCCGATTTCCTGCGCGGCGATCTGGCTGCGCTCCGCCAGCTTGCGCACTTCGGCGGCGACCACCGCAAAGCCCTTGCCGTGCTCGCCGGCCCGCGCCGCCTCGATGGCCGCGTTCAGCGCCAGCAAATTGGTCTGGTAGGCGATGTCGTCGATGATGCCGATCTTGCCGGCGATCTGCTTCATCGCCTCGACGGTTTCATGCACTGCGCCACCGCCCTCGGCGGCTTCGGTGGCGGACTTGCTGGCCATGTTGTCGGTGACCTTGGCGTTCTCGGTGTTCTGGTTGATGCTGGCGGTCATTTGTTCAATGGAGGCAGTCGTTTCCTCGACCGAAGCCGCTTGTTCCGAAGAGGATTGCGACAAGGACTGGGCGGTTTGCGAAACTTCGGCGGCGGCGCTGTTGAGCGCTTCCGAGGCGGTGTTCACTTCGCCGATAATGTGGGCAAGCTTTTCCGCCATGCTCTTCATCGACTGCTTGAGCTGCCCGGTCTCGTCGGTCGAGTCAACCTCGATCCTGAGGGTCAGGTCGCCCTCCGCCAGGCTGTTGGCGGCGTCCACCGACTCGTTGATCGGACTGACGATGCTGCGGGTGATCCACCACGCAAACAGAATGCCGATAACAAACGCCACGAGCGCCATGATCAGCACCAACCTCTCGGCGGCCGTCGCCGTGGCGGCCGCCGATTTGCCCATTTCATTAGCGAGTTGTTCCTGGTTCTCGGCAAACGCGCTGAGGCTCGCGGTATAGGCGTCGCTGACGTGGTCGAATTCGCCGAACAAGTACTCGCTGGCCTTTTCCGCATTGTGCTGGGCCGACGAAACGTCGGCCAGGGCGATGAGCTTGTCCAATGACTCGCTGAACTTGCCCCGCGCGTCGAGGGCTTTGCCCAGCAGTTCGTTGCCTTTTTCGGTGGTGACTAGCGGTTTCAGCTTGTCGTAGGTTTCGCTATTGCTCTTGCGCGCCTTGGCGATTTCTTCCAACGACTTCCTTTCGACGGCCTTGTCGTTGGTCACGATCAGGTTTCTGACTTCCCGCTCAACGAAAACGGCACTCTCGATAAGATTATTCGCCAGCACGGTCTTCGGCATCGCGCCGTGGACCACTTCATCGATGTCCGCATCCAGTTCGCTGATGCGCAGCACGGCGACGGTAGAAATGGCCGCCAGCAGGATGAGCACCAGGCCGAAGCCCGCGCCCAGGCGCATACCGATTTTCAAGTTCTTGAACATGCTCTTACCTCCTTGTTGAGACGATTGAAATGCCGCAAAAATTGCGCCCAGTAGCGCCAGACCCAGTGCGATCCAGCCGAGAATCGCCCAGATGGAACTGCCCTCGCCCTTCTTCTCCGCCTTGCTGCCCGAACTCTTGTCGCCATGAGACGAAGACGACTTGCCGGCTTTGGCCGCCCCGGCGCCGTGGGTGTCCGCCGCCTTGCTCGCGCCGCCATGCCCGCTGTCGTCAGGCTTGGCACCATGGCCGCCATCGCTTGGCGGTGACCCATGACCACCGGCCGCGGCCAGGGCCGCCAAGGCCACGGGAACGTTCTCGCCGCTGTCGCGCACGGCATAGATGGTGCGTGCGCCGAGGGGCTGCACCGGCCGCTCGTTATGGACAAACAGCGCGGAAAAGTTGCGGATCTGTTCTCTGGAGGCTTCCAGAGGTTTCTTCAGCACATACCACTTGACCCCCTCGCTGCAAGGCGGTGTCGTCAGGGAACCGTTGTAGTGGTAATAGGACTTGTCCTTGGGCAGCATTTCAGCGACGCGCAGGGTGATGTCGCCGATGGCACGCTCCGGTCCCGCCGCCTTGGGCATGACCTTCCAGAACTGGTCGAGAAAGGCATTGGCGCGCCCTTCCTTGTAGAACAGGCCGATCACCGCCAGGTGACCCGCGGCGTCCTTGTGCACCAGATGCGCTTCCATCGCCAGGGGCTTGCCGTTGACCGTGTGTTCGCTGGGCGTATGAAAGTGGAACTGGGCCAGCCGGTACGGTTTGCCGCCCAGCGAAGCACCTCCTTCGGCGCCGTAGTTGATCTGGATGGTATGGCCGTTATTGACGATGCTGAGACCGGTCTGCGGATATTCGATGCCGATGCCCGGCAGGCTGGCCGCCTGGCCGTCGACGATATCGATGGGCGATTGTTCCTTGCCGGTGCCGCAGGCCTGGTAATCCGGCGACAGCTTGCCCCAGTTCTTCGGCCCTTCCTTGCCGTCGTAGGTCCAATGAACGCCGTGGCTGGCCTGGCTGCCATGGCTCGCTTGGCCGCCATGGTCGGTGGCCGCCTGCACATTCCAAACGAATGCCGCCAGCAGCAGTGCCGGCAGCAGTGTTCTGAATTTCGTCCAATTCATCATCATGGTTCTCCGATGCGGGTGATGGGGGTGTCGGCTCATGCCGCCGCGCCAGCGGCAAGCAACGGCGGCGCCGCCTGGCCGAGCGCGGGCGGGACGCTGTCGCCGAGGGTGTTCAGTACGGCCAGATCGTCGGAGGAGATGGCGCGCTCGATCTTGAGGATGATGACGAACTTGTTATTCACCTTGCCCATGCCGGCGATGAAGTCGGCGCGGATCTTGGCGCCGAAAGAGGGCGGCGGCTCAATCTCGCTGGCCGGGATCTCCAGCACTTCCGACACCGCGTCGACGATGATGCCCAGTTCGCGCCGCTCCTCGTCGCCGGTTGCCAGCTCGACGATGACGATGCAGGTGCGCTTGCCGATCTCGCTCTGCTTGCCGCCGAAGCGGGCGGCCAGGTCGATCACCGGCACCACTCGCCCGCGCAGGTTGATGACGCCGCGGATGAAGGGCGGCATCATGGGAATCTCGGTGAGGGTGCCGTATTCGATGATCTCCTTGACGTTGAGGATGCCCACGGCGAACATCTCGCCGGACAACGCAAAGGTCAGGTATTGGTGCGCCTCGCCGGCCGCATCGAGATGTTGGGCAGCGGCGAGTGCCTGTTGAGACTGGCGAAGCGTCGCCGGATCAGCAGTTGCCGCGGGTGTTTGGACTAAGTTTTCCATGGCTCACCTCGCTCAGAAGCGTTCGAAGTCTTGCTCGTTGGTCGCCGCACTGGCCTTGCCTGCCTTGGCTGCCGGTCGCGGCGTCTTGGCTTGCGTTCTGGCTGCCGGTCGGGCGGACACTTTCGCGCCTTGTTCCCGTTCAAGCTTGAAAAAGGACATCAGGGAGGTGAGCTGGGACGACTGGCCGCCCATTTCCTCGGCGGTGGCGGCGAGTTCCTCGGAGGCCGAGGCATTCTGCTGGGTGGCCTTGTTGAGCTGCCCCATCGCCCCGTTGATCTGGCCCACGCCGGCACTCTGTTCCTGGCTGGCTGCGGCGATCTCCTGTACCAGGTCGGAGGTCTTCTTGATCGAAGGCACCATTTCATCCAGCAGCTTGCCGGCCTTCTCGGCCATGCCGACGCTGCTGCTGGCGAGTTGCCCGATCTCCTGCGCCGCCACCTGGCTGCGCTCGGCGAGTTTGCGTACTTCGGCGGCGACGACCGCGAAGCCCTTGCCGTGCTCGCCGGCCCGCGCTGCCTCAATGGCCGCGTTCAGCGCCAACAAGTTGGTCTGGTAGGCGATGTCGTCGATGATGCCGATCTTGCCGGCGATCTGCTTCATGGCTTCCACGGTTTCATTCACCGCCTTGCCGCCCTCTGTGGCCTCGACGGAGGACTTGCTGGCCATGCCGTCGGTGACCTTGGCGTTTTCGGTGTTCTGGTTGATGCTGGCGGTCATCTGTTCGATGCTGGCGGTCGTCTCTTCGACCGAGGCGGCTTGCTCGGAGGAGGATTGCGACAAGGACTGGGCGGTCTGCGAGACCTGACCGGCGGCGTTGTTGAGCGCCTCCGAGGCGGTGTTGACTTCGCCGATGATCTGGTTGAGCTTTTCGATCAAACCCTGCTGCGCCGAGAGCATGTGGCCGATCTCATCCTTGCTGGTATTTTCGATGCGCACCGTCAGATCGCCTTCGGCCAGGCGCTGGGTCACCCCCAGCGCTTCGTTCACGGGCTGGGTGATGCTGCGTGTGATCAGGTAGGCGAAAGCCAGCGTCAATACCACGGCCACAGAGGAGAGGATCAGCACCAGGCGTTCCGCCGCATCGGCGATTTCCCCGGCCTCCTTGCCGGACTTGTTCATCAGTTCGGTCTGGAAGTCGGACAGCCCGTCGATGGCGCTCATGTATTCTTCCTGCGTCTTTCGCAATTCGCCCTGCATCAGGACGACAATCTCATCTTTCTTGCCGGCCTTGAGCAGCTCAGTGAACTTGTCCTGCGCAGCGACGTACAGCGGGCGGGCGTCGGTGATTTTTTTCAGGACTTCCTTGCCTTTCTCGCTGGTGATGGATTTTTCCAGCTTCTCGATGCGGTCGGTGATGATTTTTCTTTGCTCCGGGATCTGGTCCAGCGCCTTCTGCTGTTCGGCACCGGAGTAAATGTAGGCGTTGCGCAGCAAGCGGGCGATGGTGTCAATCGCATTACCGATGTCTTTGGCTTGCACGGTCTTGGGGAAATCAACCTGGACCAAGTCTTCGATTTCGGTATTCAGCGTCACAAGGCGCAGATAGCTGACTACAGAGATGGTAATCAACAAGGCAAGGGTGACGGCGAAGCCGATGCCTAAACGGACGCCGATTTTCAGGTTGTTCAACATGCTCTTGCTCCTTTTCAGAAAAATAAATCAGGTTCGAACGCCGGAAGCGGCGATCGAGAGTTCTTCAGTGGATGCAGGAATTCGCCGTACCCCGTGAAACTATTGGCTTCGGGGCGCCGCTAGCGCTCGGAAAAGTTGAAGCAGTTCTCGCGCCACAGGCATTCCTCCTGGGTGCACTCGCCATTGTCGGCAGTGCCGAAACAGTCGAAATTGCCTTCATGCCGCTGAATTGTCCGGATCAGTTCAGCCCATGACAGGCCGGAAGGTTTAACGTTTTTGCTGCGTGCGATATCCCGGATTTCCTTCAATTTCATGATGTGTTTCTCCGTCGTGAGCAATGATAAAAATAAGGTGGTGCGAGTATCGATGATGGCCCCGTCGGGATGGATTTGCCTGCTGTGCCGTCCCTTGAGTTCCGTTTCGTTCTTTCGTTCGACTGGTGCGGCTTCCGAACTATCCTTGGGTGTCCTGGGGCACAGGAGATGAAATACGTTTTTAAATATATTCCGTGGCGGAAGAGGTGCAAATACTCAGACTACCGTATTTTGATATACCCATTACCCGGTAGTGCCGCGCCGATGGCGAGTCAATTCAATGACTTGCGGCTCGGGATGGACTTGATCGAATTGACTTTTGACGCTCTCCTGTCCTGCGCTGCACCGTGAATACTCAATTGTAGGTAGTGAAAAATACTTAGATTCGTGTATTTCCCGCAGGCGTTCGTCTCTGTAGGCTTACCGAACCTGGAATATTTGCCCTGCGGGACTTTTTTAGAGATCGAGACGATGCTCGAGATACAGCCAGGCTGTCGATCATCTGGATCCTGCAATAGTCGTGGCGCGTTCCCAATGGACCAACCGGCAATGACGGAAACTCTCCTCGAGTGCAGCAGAAATCTGATCGCCAGCCGAATTGGCTTGCTGGTGCCGGAGCAGGACGGGTCCTTGCTGCGCAATGTGGTCGCCGCGCGGGTGCGGGCGCTGAACCTCTCCGATGCGGAGGAATACTGCCACTTCCTCGACGCGGAGGATGAACTCCGGCATGAACGGGAAAAGCTCGCCGCCCTCCTGACCACGTGCGAAACCTATTTTTTCCGCGACAGCGGGCTGCATGCCTTGCTCCAGGACAGAATACTTCCGGAATTGGTCGAGCGCCAGAAAGCGCTGCGGACGTTACGCATCTGGAGCGCCGGCTGTTCCAGCGGCGAAGAGGCGTATTCCCTGGCTATCCTGCTGGATGAGCTGATGCCCGATCAGTCGCAATGGCGCATCTCCATCCTCGGCACGGACATCAATCCCAAGGCCATCGAGAAGGCACGGCGGGGAATTTACACCGAATGGTCTTTCCGCAGCATGAGCGACAAACGGCGGCAGCGCTATTTCCATCGATGCAAGAACACCTGGGTGCTGAACGGCACCATCCGCAGCCGGGTGGCATTTCGGCTGGGCGACCTGGTGGCCGACGAGTATCCCAGCGCCGCCGATCTTCACCACCTGGACCTGATCCTATGCCGCAACACTTTCATCTACATGGCGCCCCAGGTGGTTTCCCGCATCGCGGACAAACTCACCGAGACCCTGGCCGACGGCGGCATACTGATCAGTGGTCACGGCGAACTCTATGCCCACCACTTGGGGAAGCTGCGCACCAGAGTGTTTCCCGAATCCATCGTTTACCAGAAGGTTGCCGCTCCCTGCTTTGCGCCCGTTACGGTGCCGCTTGCAGAATTACCGCAGATTGTCCTGAAGCAAGCGGCAGCGGCATTGCCTGCCGCGCAGGAATCCGCTGCGCCTGCCTGCCCGCCGGTGCAGCAGGCGGCAGCAGAGACTTGCGCGGTTTCGGAGATGCAGCAGGCCTGGCAATACGCGAACCAGGGCCAGCGGGAACGTGCCGAGAAATCCTGCGCCGCGCTGGTTGCCAAAAATGCTCTGGACACGGAACCCTATTACTTGCTGGCGTTGCTGGCTCAGGAACGCGGAGACTTCGCGGAGGCAAAGGATCTGCTGAAAAAAGTGATCTATCTCGATGCGGCGTCGATTGCCGCCTACCTTGATCTTGGCGACTTGTATGAGCGGGAAGGCGACACCGAGCGGGCCGGCAAAATGCGCGCAACCGCGCGCGATCTTCTGCAAGCGCTGCCGGGCGATGAACCGGTCAGGCATTACAGCGAATCGACCGCGAGTGCGGTATTGCAATATGTCGAGCATCTGCTGAGTACATGAATGAAAACTTTCCTGTCGCGCTGCCTTCTTCCGATCGAACGCCAGCGGAAGAGAACATGACGGCCTATTTGCTGTTGAGCTTGAATGGCGCGCACTATGGAGTGGCGGCCAAAGCGGTGCAGGAGATTGCCTGGCTGCCGGATCTCAGTCCCGCCGAGGAGGCGCCGCGCTATGTCGCCGGCATGGTCAATCTGCGCGGCAAGATCGAACCCGTGATGGATCTCGGCCTTCGCCTCGGCCACCCGCCGCGGCCTTACCGGTTGAGCGACAGCATCGTCATGCTGCAAGCGGACGGCGCGACCATGGGCGTGATTGTCAGCGAGGTCAGCAATGTCGTCGGCATTGCCGCAGCGGAGATCGAAGCGCCGCCGCATTACGCCGAACAGCCCTCCGAACTGGCCAGCTTCCTCTTGGGAAATGCCAAGGTGGGTGAAGATATCGTCATGCTGCTGAACGTGCCGCGCCTGCTTCATGCGCCGGCACCGCCCGAGCCCGGCGTTTGCGCAAATCCCCAGGCTAGTTTTTGCCCGGATGCCACAGACGAAGAGCGTGCAGTATTCCGCGCCCGTGCCCACAACTTGATGCAGACAGCAGGAAGCCTGGAAGCCGCTGCAACGATTCCGCTGGCCATCGTCCAACTCGGCGAGGAATATTTCGGCGTGGAGCTAGACGCGGTGCGCGAGTTCGCCCATTTGCGCCGTGCCACCGAGATTCCCTGCTGCCCGCCGCACATCGCCGGCAACATGAATTTGCGCGGCGACATCCTGACCCTGGTGGATATCCGGGGTTTGCTGAACATCCCGGCGGCTAGCCCGGCGACGCAAGTCATGGTCGTCGAGTCGGGCGAGCTGTCGCTTGGCGTGCCGGTGGACCAGGTGCTCGAAGTGATCTACCTGCGGCCTGCCGACTTTGCCGCCTTGCCGGCGGCAGCGCATACGGAGAAGAACGAATACTGCAAGGGTGTGGTGCGTTATGGCGAACGCATGGTCTGCGTCCTGGACCTGCGAAAAATATTGGCCGAGGGCGGCCTCGAGGTCGAAGAAACCGTGTGACGGCGATTGGAAAGGGGAATGAAAATGTTCGGGAATATGAAGCTGCGTTACCGTTTTTTGCTGGGGTATTCCGTCCCCATCGTGTTGTTCTTCATCGTGGCATCGGTGGTGTACATGAACGCCGACGAACTATCGCAGCAATCGGAGTTGCTCGAGGCCGCGCATGCCAATCTCGAAAGGTTCAACGATGTCACTATCGGCGCCAGCGCAATGCAACGCGCCGCCCGCGGCTATCTGCTGGTGAAGGAAGAACATCATGTCAAGTCGTTCGCGCAGGGCGAGCAACTCTACATGCAATCCATGGCGTTCCTCAAAGGCAATATCAAGGATCCGCAAAAGTTGGAACGATTGGACAGGATCAACGCAAAGTTGCAAATCGTAGCTGATGAATCGAAGGCGCTGATGGCCCTGGTCGACGCCGGCAAGGCGAAGCAGGCAGTGGCAGGTTTCAAGAGTGGCAAGGGTATCGCGGCGTTCGATGATTTGGAGATATTGGGCGATGAGTTTGAGGCCAAGGAACATGAAACTGTCGCGGCGCTGTCGAAGGCGGAGGGAACGGCAACAGCCAGCACCATCAGGACGGTCTGGGGCGGCGCATTGCTATCGATCGTGTTCGCGCTCGTTTTCGGCCTGTGGATCACTTCGCGCATTACCCAGATGATCGGCGAATCGGTGAATGCCCTGACGACCTCGTCTTCCGAGTTCGCGGCCACCATGACCGAGCACGAGCGCACGGTGGGAGAGCAATCCGCGGCGGTCGCCGAAGTCTCGGCCACCGCCGAAGAGCTGGGCGTTTCCTCCCAGACCTCGGCCCAGCAGTCGGAAAACACCGCGGCGCTGGCCAACCAGTCGCTGGCCCTGACCGAAGACGGTATCAACCTGGCCAACCGCTCCTATAGCGGCATCATCGACATGAAAGAAAAAGTCGGGGCGGTTGCCGAACAAATCCTGCATCTATCCGAGCAAGCCGAGCAGATCGGCAGCATCGCCAACGTGGTCGGCGAACTCGCCGGCGAAACCAACATGCTGGCGCTCAACGCAGCCGTGGAAGCGGCGCGCGCCGGCGAACACGGCAAGGGATTTGCCATCGTCGCCAGCGAGATACGCAAGCTGGCCGATCAGAGCAAGAAATCGGCGCAGCGCACCAACGCGCTGGTGAAGGAAGTGCAGAAGGCCACCAACGCCGCGGTGATGGCCACCGAGGAAGGCACCAAGACCGCCGAAGAGGTTGCCACGATCGCCAAGCAGTCCGGCGAGTCCTTTGCCTCCTTGGCGGAGGTCGCCCAAAAAGTCTATGAGGGCGCGCAGCAGGTGATGCTGAACAGCAAGCAGCAATCGAGCGCCCTGACCCAGGTTTCGGAGGCGATGAAAAACCTGAACAACGGCTCCAGGGAAATCACCGCGGGTACCGCGCAGGCGAAGATCGGAGTGGTGAAACTGAACGAAGTCGCCCAGTCGCTCAAGGCGCTGATTTGAGCATTGCATACTGGTGAACTCGGATTGCGGCTACCCATGATTGAAGACAAGGAATTACGCGACCTGTTCCGGATAGAAAGCGGGGAGCGCCTGCAGCTCCTCGACAACGGCTTGCTGCAACTGGAGAAGACCCCCGCCGACCAGGCGCTGCTGGAAGACTTGTTCCGGGAAGCGCACAGCCTCAAGGGTGCGGCACGGATGCTGGGACTGAGCGAAATCCAGACCCTCGCCCACCGGCTTGAAGATGCCTTGGGGGCTGCCAGGCAAGGTGGCGCCGTGCTGCAAGCGGAGGCAATCGCAGAAATGAATCTGACGCTGGAGGCCCTGCGCCGGTCCGCGCAAACCGCCATCGGGGAGGCGGCGCAGGCGCTTTCCGCCGGGCAAAATGCGGGATGGACGCCAGACGTTCAGCCCAGGCTGGACTCGTCCCCCGCGTCGGCCGGTTCCCAACCGGCCGCGCCGAAAGCGGAAGCCTTCCGCATCGAGACGATCCACGTCGATCCCAGGAAACTGGACGCGTTGCTGACCCAGGCGGGCGAACTGACGGTGACGAAGCTGCGCATTGCGCGCCGCCTCGCAGAGCTGGACGAGTTACTCGATTATTGCGAGGAAGGGGAACGGGTGCTGCACGCAGGACCGGCCGGCCGGCCGAGCGCGCAGAGGATGGAGTCCCTGCGCGGAATGTTGAGCCAACTGCGCAGCGGCGCTTATGAAGACAGCGCCCGACTGGATTTCATCGCCGACCAGCTCGAAAGCGGCATCCGCAGCATGCGCCTGCTGCCGATGTCCACCTTGTTCGGGCTGTTCCCGCGCCTGGTCCGCGATTTGGCGCGCGAGCAGCACAAGGAGGCGGAGTTGCTTGTGGAGGGCGAAGAGACGGTGGCGGACAAGCATGTCCTGGAGGAAATCAAGGATCCGCTGATGCACATGCTGCGCAATGCCATCGGCCACGGCATCGAATCCCCGGAGCAGCGTGAACAGGC
>Ga0172380_10002347_pt1 | contig 29464 bp, 27 predicted proteins | sample Leawe162metaG_FD_119747 | JGI IMG/M metagenome (GOLD analysis project Ga0172380, IMG submission 119747) | Leachate microbial communities from a municipal landfill in Southern Ontario, Canada - Leachate well 162 metaG | ecosystem: Engineered > Solid waste > Landfill > Unclassified | place... | reverse complement strand
GAGGATTGGAAGGCAATAGTTTTTTTAACGGGCGGCGGAGAGCCATTGATGCATCCTGAATTTTTAGCAATTGCAGACGTGTTTGGCGAGAGTCGGGAAGCGGTGAATGTTGGCATGGTTACTTCGGGCTTTTTGGAAAAGGATATCTATCGAAAATATTTATTTCGGAAATTCTTACAACAGCCATATGTTCTGGAATCCCATGTGGAACAGAGCTTCCATTTGTACCAAGAGTCTTTTCCTGAGCGATTTTTGAACACACTGCGATTGCTATATTCAATAAATAAGCGGACTGTTATGAATGTGCGGATGTGTTGTTCGTATGAAAATTGTGGGCGTTCGTGGTTGGCGATTGAAAAAATGATTAGCTTAGCGGCTAAGGAGCTTGGGGGAAGTTATCGTAGGTTGTCTGCTGGTTGGAATGAAGATTTGCGGCCAGATTTTTCCTGGGTAGAAAAATTATTGCGAGAAGGCGAGTATATTGATCGCAGAATGGAAAAAGCGCCATTTTTCCTACCCCAGTCGTATGTTATTCGCGACGGATCGGGCGGAGGCATTTTATTGGATGTTAATCCGGTGCCACTGAATGTGATTAAAAAAGGCAGAGAAGTCAATGAACATTCCTGGGCAGATTTCGTGTGTAATGTTTTTCGGGAGCACGAAAAATATCCTAGACTTTTTGTTCATTTTGATGGCACTGTCTATCCGGATTGTTGTCTGCAATCTGAACATGTGTGTCTGGGAAAAATTGGCGAGAACTCACTGGTGGAAATGATTAAGAAAAAGGATTTATTTTTTCAACGCATGTTAAGTATTGTTCTCACTGATAAGCGAATGTTTGAGTGGGGAACATTTGACGCATGTCGTCTTTGCCGGCAAATTGTTGCTGAACGAGGGATTGAGCTGAATTAAAAAAGTGGTCATAAAACATCAAGAAGAGCCTGACCAGCTCTTCTTTATTTTGCATAATTGCGCAATTCTTGCTTTAATTTAGACATGAATAAGATTGGTTTTTTAAATGAAAATCAGGCGGGGAATTTGGAAGAGTTTAAGAAAAATTTTGATGTGATAATTTTGGATGACGGATCGATGGATTTTGTTTTGGATTTTTGTAGAGAAATAAATTAAATAATTTTAAAGTAAAAATATGGCGGAACAACAAATTCAAATTAAAGCGACGGACGAAAAAATGCGCGGGGAATATTCCAATGTGATGCAAATTTTGCATACGAAAGAAGAATTCGTGTTGGATTTTTTAAATGTTTTTCCGCCAACTGGCACTTTGAATTCGCGGATTATTGTTTCGCCGGGGCATTTCAAACGAATGGTGAATGCGATGGCAGAAAATTTGAAAAAATATGAAGAGGTGAATGGCAAAATTTCTGAAGCAGAAGGACCAAAAAATAGTATTGGATTTCAAGTGGAATAAATAGGATAGTATGAATGAGATAAGAAAAGCCGGCGCTCTAATTTTTTCAGAGCAGAAGCTATTAATAGTTAAGCCCCAGGGGAAACCTTTTTTTATTAATCCTGGTGGGAAATATGAGATAGGTGAAATGGCGGAAGATTGTTTGCGCCGGGAATTGCAAGAAGAGTTACAAGTGGAATTGAAGTCTTGCAAGCACTATAAGACATATGCAATTGCTCAAGCGGCGCATAGCAAGCAACCACTTTCATTGGAATTATATTTGGTCGAAATCGAGGGAGAGCCAAGGGCTTCGGCGGAGATTGAAAAAATAGCCTGGCTGAGTCGCACTGATTTTGCAAATAAGAAGTTTAACTTAGCTCCTTCGTTTGATATTTATATTCCGGATTTAATTCAAGCTGGAATTTTATAATTTTAGAAAATAAAAAACACTGCTACGTGTTTTGGAAAAAATTTTAGGACCTAGCAGTTGATACCGCTAGGTCCCAGGTTTTACTTCGGGAGTATTTGAAACTACTCGCGGGATACGGATACCCCAACGATTTTCACTCCATCAAGGAGATCTGCTAGAAAATCCAGATTCTGGAAGTCGCTCAGCATATCTTGGAGCGATGAAGGGCAATCATCTTTTCTTTTGCATTCCTCGCAGCCTGTCTTTTTCGGGGGCAATAGGACAATCTGATGATTGGCTCGGATTGCCCAGCCAGAACTTTCGTTCGTGTCTTTGTCCGCGAGGCGAGTTTCAATGCTGTCCCACATAAGACTTATCAGTGACTTTGCTCGTACATGATAGCTTTTCAGTTTTGCCAGAAATTTGAGTGACGGTTTTTCTTCGCAGGCCTTAAGGTCGCTTACAAGGTCTTTCGCTGCCTGGGTGTTTTTTTGAGCCAGATTACAGAGAGAAATTTCGAGCGCATTCATTTGTCCGACGACTTGTTCGCCAACCTTGGCAGATTCAAGATCACTGACAATTTCATCACCTTGCATAGCCTTGAGAAGCTCCTCAAAAATAGTGCCATTCAATGCTGGGTGCTGTTTTGTTTCTATGTTTCATTCTCCTTTGAAAAGTGTTGTGAGGGTGCAATTATTAGGCGGGATGCCTAATAATGCATTTAAGTACATTTTATGATTTTAGTCAAGGGTTGGAAAAAGGCAATAGAAAAAATTTTAGGGCCTAGCAGATATTACTGACTAGGCCCTTAGTTTTCATGATTCAAAGTCGATTAGTTGACTTTGAATAGTTGGCTGGAATGGTCAGTTTTTAAAAATTCGACCATTTCGGTGCCGACATAGAGCATAAGAATGAGCAATATGCCTGCCATTGTGCACAGTAGGAAACGTCCCGAATGCTTGTTGCTTTGAGGCTGTGTTGCATTTTTCTCCATTTTTTATCTCCAGTTGATATTAATAGGAACAATTCAATACTATCTTAATTATCAATTATACTTCGAAAACACCAAAAAGTCAATGATTTGTCAGAAAAATGCCTTAAGCGGGGTCTAAACAATGATTGGCGGGCCTTACGGCGCTGGCCATTTTTTTGCTTGACAAAAAAGCATAATCATGCTTAACTTTAGGTAGTAATTGTTGTTTGTCAATTGTTTTTAATCGAAGGGGAATCCCTTCTAAAAATCATCCAGCGAGGAGAAAATTATGGCGAAGAGAGATGCAATGAAGATGGCAGTATTAGCGGCAAAAGTGACTGAGATCAGAAAAGATCCAGTCAAGATGCAAGTACTTGCGCAAAAGATCGCGCAAGACACGCGAGATATGTTCCAACACGACGCTTCAGTTGAGGCGGCGAGCGTAGCGGCCTAATTTGTTTTCCTGGCCGGATGTAGCACACAGGCAGACCGTGAATCTTTCATGGTTTGCCTGCTTTTTTTAACTTTACTTTTTCCGAGGAGAACGGAATGGCAATGGGAATTCGCATGGCTGCAAGCGCAGCTGGAAAAGGAGTTCATCGCTCACGGTTTGAGCCAGAAATTATTTCGCCGGCGGTTGAAAAAAGATTTCTTGCTCAAATGTCACAAATGCAAAGCACACTAAAAAGTCTGGGCGTTGATCATGGCGGTATCGATAGGATTCAAAGTATTTTGGATAGAGTGGGTGGGGACATTGGCAGTATCACTTCAATTGATCCAAGATTTTTGCCGTATGGACATCGGATTTTCATGAAGCCGAAAGCCATTCATCTGCTCAGTCAGATAATGGACCGAATTTACGGCCTAACGAGCAGTATTAGTGACCTAGATACCATTAACGCCATTCTAAATGATCAGATGCGCAAACATTTTCTTGGCATGATAGATCTTTCCGGATTTAAGCGCATTAATGACATCTGGGAACATCAAACGGGCGATCGCGTCCTTGATCATGTGGTAGCAGAATTACTTGGCAATGAGCAATTGCTGGAATATGCCAGACATCATAAGTTTGAGTTTTCTGTCATGACGGCTGGAGGAGATGAATTTCTGGTGCCGATAAAAGTGGAACAGAATTTTTTCTCAAACGGAATAATTGCTGGATTCTTTGCTTTAGTCCGAAAGGTTCTTATTAGCAATACCGGAATATCAAAATTGTTAGTTTTCAATGAGGTGGCAAAAGAACGGGCGCTGGAAGTGGGGATTGATATTCCCGATGGGTTCGTGTATGAATTTCTAGTTGGGATAGGCTTCGGTAGTTTGCAGGAAGCATTTTTTCGCAATGCTGTTGACCCGGAATGGTCGGCCGGAGAAGTGAAATTGGCGCGGGCAGGAAAGATTGATGAGATTTATCTTTTCCGCATTGCCTGTATTGTTAGTATGTTTTTGGATGTTGCGGACATCGACAGTAAGCAGGACAAGGAAAACATTCGTCGGGAGCTTTTCGAAAAAGGTGACCCACATAGCATCGCGCAGGCACGCTTGATTGATTCTCGCGGAGATTCCTTTCGCGCCGATCTGAAGCAGGCGAATAGTAAGAACACTCGGATGGAGCGTTGCAATGCGGTGGTAGTTGAGGCGATAGACAGTTTGCTTCGCAAACTTAACGGCGAAGTAGAAATTCCCAAAGAACAACTAATTGATCAATTGCTGTTTATGAGGAATGGACTGCACAAGACTTCAAGCGATTAGTTTTTTTTCAAAACCGCAAGTGGCCATTGGTCACTTGCGGTTTTTTCGTTATTTTGAGGTGGAATTTAAATAGAATTCATGCTAAAATTAAACAAAAGAATAACTCTTCTAAGCTTTTAAATATTTTCTAAAATAAATATTTATAAAAATAAAATGCAAAATAAAAAATCAATTGAGGTGGCGTATTTTTCAATGGAATTTGCTTTGCAAAATGATATTCCAAATTATGCGGGCGGTCTTGGCGTTTTGGCGGCGGACACAATGTATTCTTGCGCCGATCTCGGAAAAAATGCAGTGGGCGTGTCTTTGATTTATCACCAGTCTGATGAAGCGAAAAAAAAATTTCCCTTGAAAAAGTTTTTGAAAAAATGCAACAAATCGGTTTTTGTAAAAATTGAAAATAGGTTTGTTGAGCTAGCGATTTGGAAAAAAGAAATAACAATTGGAAAAGGAGTGGTGCCAATTTTTTTTCTGAGTGCTGATTGTGAAAAAAATGAAAAATGGGATCGCGATTTGACGAAAAATATTTATGCTTCAGATGGCTACACGCGCCTTTGCCAGGAAGCCCTCTTGGGAATTGGAGGCGTGCGCGCTTTGGAGGAATTAGGCTATACGGATATTAAACAATATCATCTAAATGAAGGGCATTGTTCATTTTTGACATTAGAATTGTTGCGGACAAATAGCTATGATGAAAATAAAGTCCGTTCGATGTGTTCTTTTACGACGCATACGCCCTTGGCTTCCGGGCATGATTATTTTGACTATGATTTGGCGTATAAAACAATCGGGGAAATGTTGCCGTGGGATATTCGCGAGTTAGCGACAAACGATAGGTTGGGAATGACTGAATTAGCTTTGAATTTAAGCAGTAGGGCGAATGCGGTTTCGGTGAAGCATGGTGAAGTGTGCCGGGCAATGTTTCCCCAGCACAACATCAGCAGTGTCACGAATGGAATCTGCCATTTCCGCTGGGCGGGCTCAGCAATGCAAAAAGTTTTTAATAAGCGCTTGGCGAAATGGCGGGAAGCACCAGCGGTTTTTGCTCAGGCGGAAAAATTAATTCCTGACAGTGAAGTTGTGAAAGCGCATACGCTTCAAAAGAAAGAATTGCTAAAATGGATTAATATGCATCGCGAATTTTTTCCGTTTGAAAATGTTTCCAAAAGTGATTATTTAATGGAAGATGTTTTGACGATTGGTTTTGCAAGAAGGTTTGTGCCATATAAAAGACCGGAACTTATTTTTAAGCATCTCGCGGAATTGCAAAAAATTGGGAATAAAAAAATTCAGCTTATTTTTTCCGGGCATTGCGGATCGACTGACCAATTTTGCAATGCTACGATGAATGATATTGAAAAATATGCCCAATCTTTACGGGGAAATATAAAAATAGTAATTGTGCCGGATTATAATTTAGATGTTTCCAGCCGGCTAGTGAGCGGTTGTGACATGTGGCTCAATACTCCGATTCCGCCACAAGAAGCGAGTGGTACAAGTGGAATGAAAGCAGCTTTAAATGGTTGTTTAAATATTTCTATTGCTGACGGCTGGTGGATTGAGGGGATTGAGAAATTTCCCCAAAGCGGTTGGGCGTTCGGGGGAAAAATTGTTGAAGCGGAAAAACAAGATGATTCTGATGCCGATGATTTGCTGATAAAGCTGGCAGAAGCAATTCAGTGTTATTATAAAAATAAAAAGGAATGGGCATTGCGGATGAAAAATTCAATCGCATTGACTTCATTTTTTAACACCCATCGAATGGTGAATGAATATTTTGAAAAGATGTGGAGCAAATAAATAATTAGGAATACTCAATTTTTGATTGAGTATTTTTTGTAAATGAAGAAGTTAACCGTGCTGATGTTTGGCTGGGAATTTCCACCATTTAATAGTGGCGGTTTGGGTGTGGCTTGCTTGGGGCTGACTAGGGCCATGGCTCAGGAAGGGGCGAAGGTTATTTTTGTTTTACCGGAGCACGTACAAGTGGAATTGGATTATATGAAAGTTGTTTTAGCTAAGGATTTTCCGGTGAGTCCGGTTAAATTTAAAACGATTAAAACTTTGCTATATCCATATGTAACTGAAGACGGATATTTTGAAAAAAGAATGTTTGAGCGTGATTGCGCTTATGGCCAAGATTTGCAAGGAGAAGTTTTGCGTTACGCTGGCATGGCTAAGGCGATTGCAGAAAAAGAAAAGTTTGCTGTTATTCACGCGCATGATTGGCTGACATATTTGGCGGGGATAGAAGCGAAAAAAAGTACGGGGAAACCGCTTTTCGTGCATGTACACGCCACGGAATTTGACCGTACAGGCGGAGGAAATTTCAACCAGTTTGTCTATAGCATTGAAAAGTTTGGTATGGAACAGGCGGATGGCGTGATTGCGATTAGTGAGTATACGAAAAATATTATTATTCAATATTATGGTATTGATCCAAATAAAATCAGAGTCGTGCATAACGGCGTGGAGCAATGTCCTGACTGTGTTGAGGCGATTAAAAATAATCCTTTGGAGAAAATAAAAGATTCTGGGAAGTTGCTAGTACTTTCAATGGGTCGGCTAACTTTGCAAAAGGGAGTGGATTATTTTTTGAAGATGGCGAAGCTGGTGTCTAAGCATGTGCCGAATGCGGTTTTTATTGTCGCTGGGTCGGGAGACATGGAAAGAGCTTTGATGATGCAAGCGGCAAAACTTGGCATTTCAGGCAAAGTTATTTTTACTGGCTGGTTGCAGGGCTCAGAGATTCAAGAGGCCTATCGCCGAGCGGATCTTTTTGTAGTGCCGTCTGTTTCTGAGCCGTTTGGGCTGACGGTTTTGGAATCGATGGCGCAGGGCACGCCAGTAATTGTTTCTAAACAATCCGGAGTTTCTGAAATTATTGCGCATGCATTGAAAGTTGATTTTTGGGATGTGGAAGAAATGGCGAATAAGGCGATTGCGATTTTAAAATACGCCGCTTTGAATAAACATCTTTCCGAAGAGAGTCAGAAGGAAGCTAAGGAATTGGGTTGGGATAAAGCGGCGAAAAAGTGTTTAAAATTTTTTAATGAAAAGGTGGAATTGTGATATACTATAGCTAGTAAAAAGTTATTTTAATTTTAGAAAAAATTAAAATAATATTAACGCCATGGCTTCCGTTTGTTTTTACTTTCAGGTTCATCAACCTTATAGAATAAAAAAATATAAGTTTTTTAATATTGGCCAGGATCATAATTATTTCAACGATGCTTCTGATACGAGCTTGAATAATGCGCGAATTCTTGACCGGGTTTCAATTAAGTCATATCTGCCAACAAATGCAATTTTACTGGAGTTACTGAAAAAGCATCCAGAATTTAAACTTAGTTTTTCGTTGTCGGGAGTTTTTCTCGACCAAATTGAAAAAGGTTTTCCGGAAGTGTTGGCATCTTTTCAACGCTTAGTAAAAACTGGGCGGGTAGAAATTTTGAGTGAAACCTACTATCACTCTTTGGCTTTTCTATATTCAAAGACGGAATTCAAGGCGCAAGTTTTGAAACATCGTAGAAAAGTTAAAAAACTTTTTAATGTCGTGCCCCAGGTTTTTCGCAATACTGAACTTATCTACAATAATGATGTGGCTAAGATGGCGGAAGAGATGGGATTTAAAGGTATTATCACGGAAGGCGTAGATCGGATTTTGGATTGGCAGTCCCCAAATTTTTTATATTCTCCGCAAGGCACTAAAAAAATAAAATTGTTATTGAAAAATTATAAATTATCGGATGACATTGCTTTTCGTTTTTCAGAAAAATCCTGGAGCGAACATCCTTTGACGTCAGAAAAATTTTCCCATTGGGTGACTAGTCATAATGGAAATGGCGAGGTGATAAATTTATTTATGGATTATGAAACATTTGGCGAACACCAATGGGAGCACACGGGGATATTTGATTTTTTGCGGTCTTTGCCAGGCGAAGTGTTGAAGCATGGGCAGAATGATTTTGTGACTCCATCGGAAGCGGTGGATAGATATCCAGTGCGGGCGGAATTAAATATTGAAAATTTTATTTCTTGGGCGGATGAAGAACGCGATCTTTCGGCTTGGCGTTCAAATCCAATCCAAGAAGATGCTTTGAATAAGATTTATTCCATGGAGGAATCAGTTTTGCGGACAAAAGATTCGAAAATAATTGAAGACTGGCGAAAATTGCAAACCTCGGATCATTTCTATTATATGTGCATTAAATGGTTTGCAGACGGCGATGTGCATAAATATTTCAATCCCTATGAATCTCCATATGATGCGTTTATTGCTTTTATGAATGTTTTGCAAGATTTAGAGCTAAGAGTCGAAAATATACTGCGCGGGTCGATCGCAGTCAATCCAATTTTAAATAACGCCAAACAAATAATATAAAAATTAAAATTAATATGTATAATTTTATGAGTCTATTTACAAAGAAAAAATCAGCTCCAATTGTGATGGCGGCTGAAAAATCTGCGCCTAAAAAAGTTATTAAGAGAATGAAGAAGAAGACCATTGTGAAAGCAGTTGCGCCGAAAAAAGTTGTTGCAAAGGCGGTTGCGCCGAAAAAAATAGTAAAAAAAGCAGAGAAGAAGGTTGTTGCAAAAAATGCACAGCCGAAAAAAATAATGAAAAAGGCAGTGAAGGTTGTTGCCAAGAAGGCTATTTCGTCGAAAAAACCAATGCAAAGAAAGATGACTGTTTCTATGATTGAAATTCAGCCTGAACAATTCTTTTGGATTTATGACGGGATTGCTTTGCGAGATTTGCGGGATTTGCACGAAGCGTTGCGCGAGATGAGTCAGGAGCAATTCGATTTTCATACCAATCGCGAAGGAAATGATTTTGCTAAGTGGATTGAAGGAGTTTTTGGGGAAGTTCAGCTGGCGCGAAAGATTGAAAAAGCTAGAACGAGAGAAGCACTGGCTAATTTAATTGCTAATCATATAAAATAGAAGCTATCCTTTATGGCTAGATCACTCGTTCTCGGTAATGGGAATAGTTTAGTTTGCTTTGATAAATACGGGCAACTTAAGGATTTTTACTTCCCTTATGTTGGCCTGGAAAATCACATCAGAGAGTCCGGTGTACATAAGATCGGCATTTTTGTGGATGGATTTTTATCCTGGCTAGACAATGATACTTGGGACATTGCAATCGATTACAAACAAGAAACTTTTTCTTCGCAAATCATAGCAAAAAATAAACAGCTTGAAATTGAATTGCGTTTTTCTGACATTGTCTATAATGAAAAGAACGTTTTTATCCGGCAAGTGGAAGTTTTTAATCTGGCGAGCCGTAAGCGGGAGGTGAAAATGTTTTTTAACCAGCAATTCAGTATTTATGGTGATGCGCGCAAGGATACTGCATATTTTGATCCCAATAAAGACACGCTTATTCATTATGAGGGCCGGCGCTATTTTGTCATCGCCGGAAAAAATGGCAAGCAGGGCATGGATGACTATAGTGTGGGAATTTTTGGGGATGATGGAAAAGTCGGAACATGGAAAGATGCGGAGGATGGTAAATTGGAAAAAAATGGGATCGAACATGGCTCTGTTGATTCAGTAGCTGGCTTTAAAATGGAAATTGGTTCGCAAAAATCAAACGTTTTCCATTTCTGGATTACAGTGGCTAAGACCTTAAAGGAAGCAATGGAATTAAATGACTATGTGTTAAAAAAAACACCCAATCATTTAATTAAATCGACACAGGATTTTTGGAGCGCTTGGGTGAATAAATCAAATATTGATTTTGCTGGCTTGGATTCGAAAGTGGTTGAGTTATTTAAAAAATCTTTATTTATTATCCGTTCGCACACCGGGAATAATGGTTCAATTATTGCCTCGGGTGATTCTGATATGCCTCGGGGCGGACGGGACACATATGCTTATGTCTGGCCTCGGGATGCCGCTTTTGTGGCAATGTCATTGGATGAAGCGGGCTATTCAGACATCTCCCGCAAGTTTTTTGATTTTTGCAATGAAACGGTGGGGGAAGATGGATATTTTTTCCATAAATATCGCCCCGATAAATCTTGGGGAAGTTCCTGGCATCCGTGGGTGAAGGATGGACAAAAGCAGTTAGCTATTCAAGAGGATGAAACGGCTTTGATTTTGTATGCCTTGTGGAATCATTATTCAAAAAATCTTGATTTGGAATTTATTGAAAGTATCTATAACTCGTTGATTAAAAAAACAGCGGATTTTATGTGCAGTTATGTTGATGCTAAAACTAATTTGCCGTTAGGAAGTTATGATATTTGGGAGGAAGATTTCGGGGTGGCAACTTTCACGGCGAGTTCAACTTATGCCGGACTCATAGCGGCGCATAATTTTTCTATGCTTCTTGGAAAGAAAGCGGAAGGGGGAAAATATTGCAGTGTTGCGGAGAAAATGAAAGTGGCAATAATAAAAAATTTATATAATAAAGAAAATAGCTTTTTTTATCGCCGGGCGAAAATTTCTGAACAGGGGAAAATAACATTTGACGATGTGTTGGACATGAGCAGTTTTATCGGCGTATTTCGTTTTGGGATTTTAGATACTGCAGATGTTCGACTCGTTAAGATGTTTAAAGTTGTTGAAGAAAAATTGTCTTTGAAGAATGAGATTGGCGGAATTTTTCGGTATGTTGGCGATAAATATTTTGCAGTAAACAATGACAATACCGAAAACCCTTGGTTTATCACGACTTTGTGGGGAGTGCAATATCAAATCGCGCAAGCTAAAAGCAGTCAGGATTTTGAAGCAATTGATGCGGGCCTGGCATGGGTGTTGCGTTTCGCGCAACCATCAGGCATGCTATCAGAACAACTCAATCGCAACACTGGCGAGCAACTTTCAGTTTCACCGCTTATTTGGAGTCATGCCGAGCTTGTGATTACGATTGTTCAGTATATAAAAAAGCGCAAAGAGTTGACGGATGTGCAAAAGAATGATATTTATTAGGTATATGAAAAATTTTAATAACACAACCAATCATCCGCAACATGATGAACCCAGTGAATTGGGCGGTTTTTATGTGTTTGAAATTTTTTTAAAGAAGTAGAATAAAAACATTTTAGATACATACAAAACAGCCCAATGGTGGGTTGTTTTTATTTTGTACCTTAAACAAAGAGAGGGAGGTAGGGATATGTTTATGCGCATGTTCAGACAAAATGAGATTCTTCAGGGCGATGAAGTGAAAAACTTTCCTTTTCGGGGAGGAGTGATGCCAATTACTCGAGCTAAAACAAGGCGATTGGCTAAAATTTACGAAAATTGTTTTCGAGAGGAGCCCTGGTGTGAGGTTTTTGCATCAGGCGAGGCGGTAACTTGGCTTAGGGAAATGATCTGCTATCCAGGGAATATCTCTTTGGGCTGGCGAGTATATCTTGGTAAGATTGTTGGGGCAATATTTGCTTTCCCTTTGGTTTTCAAGGAAGATGTGGCAAAATTTTTGCCACAAGAGATTGATGCAAGTAAAGTGATTTATATTGCAGATATCTTTGTGAAAAAATCTTATCGGAAGCAGGGAATTGCCAGCGCTTTGCAGAAGCAGTGTTTAGACATTGCGAAGGAAAAAGGGTTTACGCATGCTCTGGCGCGGACAAATCTTGAATCAAAGATGCGGCCGATTTTGGCGGAAAATGAGTATGCTCTCATTCAGACGCAGGAAGTAATTTCAAACAAACAGGTGAATGGAAAAATTGTTCCATTGGCTGATGTGCGTGGCATTTTTCTCCGCACATTGTGAAGTGTCGGGACAAACAAGGAACCTCTTGTTTGTCCCGGTGAAGTATCAAAATTAAGAGGAAAAATTTGGCAAAAAGACTTAAATATATTAAGATAAATGTATGAAACAATCACAATTATTTACAAAAACAATTAAAGATACGCCAAAGGATGAAGTGAGTGTTAACTCTCAACTTTTGATTCGGGCAGGATTTATCCATAAGGAAATGGCAGGTGTGTATGCTTATATGCCACTTGGTCTTCGCGTGCTGGAAAATATTAAGAGAATCGTACGAGAAGAAATGAATATTGTTGGCGGTCAAGAGGTCATGATGACAACTTTGCAGCCAAAAGATATTTGGGAAAAAACAGACCGTTGGGATGACGCTAAAGTGGATAACTGGTTTAAGACCAAGCTTATTAATGGCACTGAATTGGGTGTTGGACTGACACACGAAGAACCAATTGTTGATGCTATTAGCAATTACCTGAATTCGTATAAGGATATGCCGTTTGCGGTATATCAGATTCAGAATAAATTCCGCAATGAACTTAGAGCGAAAAGCGGCTTGTTACGCGGGCGAGAATTTTTGATGAAAGACATGTATACATTTTGCCGTAATCAAGAACAACACGAGCAGGAATATGAAAAAATTGTAAAAGCTTATTATAAAGTATACGCACGATTGGGCTTAGGTGAAATTACGTATCGCACGTATGCGGATGGAGGAATTTTTACTCCGCGTTTTAGTGATGAATTTCAGACATTGAGCGCTGTGGGCGAAGATACGATTTATGTCGACGAAGCCAAGCGCATTGCGATCAATGAAGAAATTTATACCGATGAAAATTTAGCCAAGCTTGGACTCAAAAAAGATGAACTGGTGCAGAAAAAGGGAGTTGAAGTGGGAAACACTTTTCACCTAGAGTCGAAATATACCGATGCTTTGAACTTGTATTACAAAGATGAAAATGGTGAAAAGCAATCAATTATTATGGGATGCTACGGAATTGGCGTGAGCCGCTTAATGGGTGTGATTGCGGAATTGTTTGCGGACGAAAAAGGTCTTGTTTGGCCGGAAAATATTGCACCATTTAAGATTCATCTTTTGAGTTTGAATCAAAACGAAAAATCAGAGGAAATTTATCAAGCATTGGCCAAGGCCGGAGTAGAAGTTTTGTTGGATGATCGCGATATGAATCCAGGCGGAAAATTTGCGGACGCGGACTTAATTGGTTTGCCATGGCAAGTAATTGTCAGTGAAAAGAATTTGAAAGATAATAAAGTAGAAGTAAAAAATAGGAAAAGCGGAGAACTAGATTACATATCCTTGGATAGTTCAGAAATAGTAAAATATTTTCAGAACAAATAAAACAAGAAAAATTAATCACTCCGTTTGATCGGGGTGATTTTTATTTTGTGTGGTAAAATATAATAAACTTCACTTGAAAAATTATTTCAGAACAAATCTATATGAAGAAAAAAGAACAAAATAAAAATAGCGGAAAAAAAGTTGAGCAATACAATATCAATAGTTTTTGGGCGCGCCTGTGGCATTTATTAAAACCTTCGCAAGCACAAATAGCAAAGCTATTAATGATTACTGTTTGCTTGGAGCTAATGCGTTTTGTCGGGCCATATATTCTAAAATTGATTATCGATTTAATTTCTAATTTTTCGGCAACAGAAATTAACTGGTTAGTTATATATATTGTGGCCATGTTTTTAGCTAACCAGGCGACTTCTATGCTGGCTTTTTTTCAGGATAAGCGAATTTTTAAAATTTTAGTCGACGTGGTTGCGTATTTATATGGGGATGCTTTTTCTAAAATGGTTTCCTTGAGCTTGGGTTATCATGAAAAAGAAAATACTGGCGGGAAGATTCTTAAAGTCCAACGGGGAGTGCAGAGAATTGATGATTTGCTGACCAGTTTTCTTTGGGATGTGGCGCCAACAATTTTGCAATTGGCATTTACTATTGCCATTCTGTTTTTTATCGATTGGCGCTTCGGCTTGATAATTTTGGTTTTGGCGCCAATTTTCTTATTGTTGACTATTCAAATAAATAAGGAGGCTTATCCGCATCGCAAAGCTCGTTTTGTAATGGAGGAAGAAGCTTCAGGAATGATGACACAAGCAGTTGTCAATATTAATGCGGTAAAATCTTTCGTGCAAGAAGAGCGAGAAATCGGTTTTTTTGGAAGAATGCGGGATAAAATTAAGAATCAGATATTGCTTGAATATGGCAGAATCTTGCGGCAAAATTTAAAGAGAAATTTTACTATTGATTCTGGCCGGGCGATAATTTTGATTGCAGGAATTTATTTAATTGCGCACGGAGGGATAACAATTGGAACGCTAGTTTTTGTCTATACTATTTCGGAGAAGGCTTTGCTTTCTTTGTATCGAATTTCTCGTCTGTATGACAAAATTATGGAAAGTGCGGAAGCGGTTGATCGATTATATTACTTGCAACAAGAAGAATCAGAAATTATCAATCCAGTTTCTGGCTTAAAGCCAAAAACATTGGAAGGGAAAATAGAATTTAAGCGAGTTGATTTCGCCTACCGAGATAGCGCGCTTAAAGCATTGAATGCGGTGAGTTTTGAAATTCAACCGAATTGTGTGACGGCTTTGGTTGGTCCGTCGGGTGGCGGAAAGACAACGGTCGTGCGGATGATTTATCGGCATTATGATGCAACTAAGGGCGAGATAATGTTAGATGGAAAAAATATAAAAGATTACGATATCAAAGGCTTTCGCAAATTTATGGCGATTGTTCCGCAAGAGGTGGAGGTTTTTAATTCTACAATCATTGATAATATTCGTTATGCCAAGCCATCAGCAACTATTCAGGAAGTTAAAGCGGCGGCGAGAATTGCGAATGCGGAAGAATTTATTAATCAATTAGAAAAAGGCTATAACACAATTACCGGTGAACGGGGAATAAAACTGTCTGGCGGGCAAAGGCAAAGAATTGGGATTGCGCGGGCAATTTTAGCTAATCCGAAAATTTTGATTTTTGATGAAGCGACAAGTAGTTTGGATTCACAAAGCGAGCGCTTGATTCAGGACGCGATGGACAAGGTTTGCAAGAATCGGACTGTCATTATGATTGCCCATCGCTTGAGTACAATTAAGAAAGCCGATAAGATTGTGGTATTGGAAAAGGGTCGGGTGATTGAAGAAGGCAGTCATTTTGAATTAGCAAAAACAGAGGGCGGATTGTATCAAAAATTATTGCAGTTACAACAAATAGGGGAAGTGGATTAGTAGCTTGATTTTTTTTGACTTTGGGTGTGTGTTTTTATATACTAAACATAGCGATTGTTCTTTTGTCGCCGTTAAATTATTGCCAAACCTATTATTATAAAAAAGGAGGTGATTGTCTTCGAGATTCCGCAAAAAAAGGTTTTTGATCCAAGGATTGAAATTTTTTCTGCTTTTAAACAACCCTTTAGTGAGCCATCTATGGGGGTCGTTGGCAAGGGACTGGAAAAAGCTGCGGCTTGCTGTGCTTGCACGGCATGCACAGCTTGTAGATGAACTGATAGCTGGAATTTGACCAGCGCAATAAAAGGCTCGCAAGGCGGGCCTTTAATTAAAACATATGAATATTAAAAATAACATCCAAGTCAAAAATGCAACGGCAAATAATTTAAAGAATGTCAGCGTGGACATTCCTTTGGGCATGTTAGTGGTTGTGGTTGGAAAAAGCGGGAGTGGAAAATCATCTTTAGTATATGATGTTGTTTATAATTTTTCGCAGGGAAAAAAAGTTGAAGCTAGCGTGAGCCCGTTGCCAAAGACTTATGCAATTGGACAGAAAGTGAAAGCGGAAGCCGGGATGAGTCTGGGAGAAACCAATCGCAAGCGTCTGGACGAGATAATAAAAAAATCCAAAAAAGGAGATTTGTTGATCGTTGATGAGCCGTGTGCCGGATTCGCCAAAGAAGATCGGGAAGAAATTTTAAAACAATTGAAGTCCAGTGTGAAGAAAGGTATTTCGGTAATCGTCGTCGAGCATAATCGGGATATTATCGCCAACGCGGATTATGTGATCGAATTCGGACCGGAAGCTGGAAGCAAGGGTGGGGAAATTGTTTTTCAAGGAACGCTTGCGAAATATAAAAAAGCGAAAACACCGACGGTGGAATATGTTTTTACTGATAAGGCAGAAAAAGTTGATTATCAGAGAAGCCCGAGTCAAAAAGCGAAAAGTATGCAAAAATATTCACTGGCACTTAAGGGGATTGCAAAAAATAATTTTAAAAATTATACTTTGAAATTTCCGTTAGGCAGTTTGGTTTGTATTTCCGGCCGGACCGGCAGCGGAAAATCGACTTTATTGGAAGTGGCCTATGGTGCGCTCTTTAAAGGCAAAGATGCCTGGAAATTGCGCACTGGGTTTAAAAGTATTGAGGGGAAAACGCATGTCCGACGATCATATTATGTCGATCAATCGCTTCTGAGTCCGATTCCAACCAGCACGCCGGCAACTTATTTGGGCGTCTGGGATGTGATCCGGGATGTATATGCGGGGCTGCCTGATAGTAAACGCAGGAAATTAAAGAAATCCCATTTCAGTTTCAATACCCAGGAGGGTAAAGATAAATCTAAAATGCTGGAAGAAATTCGATATAAAAAATTTTCCATTTTTGATATTTTAAAAATGACAATCGATGATGCGGTTAATTTATTCGATGAATTTCCACTGGTAGGGCGGAAGTTGGGGTTTCTTCAGGAAGTTGGTTTGGGATATTTAACCCTCGGACAAAAATCAGGCACTCTGAGCGGAGGCGAAGCGCAGCGGGTGCGTTTGGCAAAAATTCTTTCTAAGAAACTCGGTGATCGCTGTCTGTATATTTTAGACATTCCATCACGCGGTTTGCATTTAAGCGATTTGCCGACACTAGTAAAGGTGTTGCAAAAAATTATTGATAAAACCAATACTGTTTTAATTGCAGAAAATAGAGAAGAATTAATGAATAACAGTGATTATCTAATAAAACTTTAACTATGAAAATTACATTAAGTCAGTTTGCAGGATTTTGCGATGGGGTGCGTCGCGCTTATGAAATCGTGTCTGAGCTAGATATGGCGACGGTTAAACAGCCGGTTTTTGTGCTGGGGTCATTGGTGCATAATTCAGATGTGGTGAAAAAAATCGAAGAAAAAGGCATTCTGAAAATAGATTTGGAAAGTTTTATAAAATCTAAAGTTGGAGAAATAGGCACGTTAATTATTACCGCTCACGGCGTTGGCCCGAATATTTATGCAGTCGCAAAAGAAAAAAATATTAATTTGATTGATACGACTTGTCCGAAGGTCATTAAAGTTCAGCGGTTGGCGCAAATTTTTGTTAAACGGGGATATACAGTTGTTGTGGTTGGCGATAGACAGCACAAGGAAGTGCGAAGTATTTTCGAATGGGGAGCAGAAAAGCCCGTAATTGTTTCGGATGATCAAGATTTAGAAAATATTGAGTTAAGCCAAGCGAAAAGAATAATAATTCTCTCACAAACTACGCAGAGCAAGGAATTTGTTGAACGGGTATCTAACTTTATTGAGAATAAATATGAAAAAGTTGAAAGAATAGATACAATTTGTTTGGCGACTAATCAACGTCAAGGAGAAATCCAAGAATTAGCGCGAGAAAATGATGCTGTGGTAGTGATTGGTTCGCCAGAGAGCGCCAACTCGACGATGCTGTATGAAATTGCTAAAAAAATCAATAAAAATGTGGTTTTTATTGAAAGGGCGGATGCTTTGGATAAGAATTTTTTCAAGGAAATTGAAAGTGTGGCGGTGACAGCCGGAGCGTCAACGCCAAGCTGGATAATTACAGCGGTCATTGAAAAATTAAAAGAATGCTAAACTTAGTTGTGTTTTTCGGTTTTTTATTGTACAATATCGTAGCTTAAGGTTGCATAATATAATTACATGACAAGTATATTGATTGTTGAAGATGACCCGATGATATCGGAAATTTATCAGCGAAAATTTTCTGATGTTGGTTTTGACGTTTTCACAGCTGAAACTGGAGAACAAGGTTTGCATATCGCCAAAAAAGAGAAGCTGGATGTTGTTTTGTGTGATTTGATTATGCCTAAGCTGGATGGTTTCGGGGTGATTGAGGCTTTGCGTGGAGGGGATTATGACGCGAATATTAAGATTATTATTTCGAGCAATATAAGTGAAAAGGAAGATCGCGATAGAGCACTACTTTTGGGAGCGGATGGATTTATCGTTAAATCAGAATTTACGCCATCAGAATTAGTAGCGGAAATAAACAGATTTTTGAAAAAAAGTAATTCTTCAGAAGAGGAATTGGAAAAAGCGAAAAGAGTTAAGAATGTTCTATTAATTGAAGATGAGGAAGTGTTTATTGATATTTTTAGCCGGCAACTTAGGGCGGCTGGGTATGAGGTTGTTTCGGCGGCAAATGGCGCCTGGGGAGTTAAGGAGGCAATGGAAAAAGAATTTGATTTGATAATTCTTGATATGGTTATGCCGGCGATGTCTGGCAAGGAAGTAGTGGAAAAATTAAAGGCAGAAGAAAAAACAAAAAATATTCCAATTATTGTTTTTTCTGCTTCAGTAGACAGCACTATTCAAAAACAAGTGGAGGAAATGGGAATAACTGCTTTCTTTTTAAAAACACAGCTTACTCCAAGCGCATTAGTTAAGAAGGTGAATGATATATTAAGATAAATTTTTTATTATGGAAAGAATATTAATAAGTGAAGCGGCCGCGGAAGTTGGAAAAATTGTAAAACTTAAGGGTTGGGTGAATGTTCGACGCGATCATGGCAAACTGATTTTTATTGATCTTCGTGACCGAAGCGGAGTGATTCAAATGGTGATTATTCCCGACAAGGAAGAGGCCTATAAAGCAGCGAAAGATGTTCGAAGTGAATATATTTTGGAAGTGGAGGGCTTGATTAAAAAAAGGCCGGGCGGAGCAGTGAAAGATGGCGTGGCAACTGGCGGAGTTGAAATGGAAGTAGAAAAAATTAATGTCTTAGCAAAGCCAGAAGTTGAATTGCCGATTGACGTGTCAGAGGAAAATTTGAACTTGAATTTAGATACGCTCCTAGATAATCGCGGAGTGGCGCTGAGAAATGATAAGTTGAAATCAATTTTTAGAATTTATGCGGAAATATTGAAAGCGTATGCTGATTTCATGCGTCAAGATGGATTTACGGAAATAAAAACTCCAAAAATTATTAATGCCGCGACTGAAGGCGGAGCGAATTTTTTTAAGATTAAATATTTTGAGCGCGAAGCATATTTAGCGCAAAGCCCGCAGTTCTATAAACAAGCAGGGGTTGGCTTTTTCGAGCGAGTGTTTGAAATCGGGTCAGTTTTTCGGGCGGAACCGCATTTCACAACCAGGCACGTAAATGAGTATATCGGTATGGATGCGGAAATGGGATTTATTAATGGCTTTGAAGATGTGATGGATGAACTGGAAAAAACCATGCACTATGTTTTATCTGAGGTGGCAAAAAAATGCGGCAGTGATTTGGCTAAATATGGCGCGGAAATTCTGCCAGTGAAGAAAATTCCAAGATTAAAACTGACTGAGGCGCTAGAAATTTTGGATAAAGAATTCGGGAAAAAAATGGAAACGATTGACATAGATGCTGAGGGAGAAAGAATGATTTGTGAATGGGCGCGCAAAAATCATAAATGTGATTTTGTCTTTTTGACGCACTATCCAGCGAATATTCGGCCGTTTTATTCTATGCCAAGCGAAGACTCACAGTGGACAGAAACTTTCGATCTTATTTTTATGGGAGTTGAGATTGCTAGTGGCGGGCAAAGAATCCATGATTATAATCAATTAGTGGAAAGCATTAAGAAGCATCATTTGAATCCGGACGATTTTAAAGATTATTTAGATACTTTTAAATATGGCATTCCGCCGCATGGCGGTTGGGGCTTGGGCTCAGAAAGAATTGCGCAAAAGATTTTAGGATTAGGCAGTATTAAGGAAGCAATTCTTTTTCCTCGCGATGTCAAGCGATTAACACCCTAAAATAAAGAAACAAAAATAAATTTAGCAAAATTTTTTGCATGTTGCATCACAAAGAAAAATTAGATAAAAACAAAATCAGCTTAATAACCTTCATTACTTTTTTGATTGGTTTTTCTAATGCAATTTTGGCATATATAATGTCATCCTACTTCAAGTTGGCGACGGGTACGGAAAATTTTGGAGTTTTCTATGTTATTTTGTTCAGTATATTTTTAATTTCTTTGCTCAATTTGCACAAGGCAGTTGTTTTTTTGGGGAAAAATAATGTTTTTTATTTTGCTCTTTTGGCAAAATTACTGGTAATTGCGTTGCTGGCTTTCGGCAATCCTTCTTTTTTAGGTGTTTTTTTGCTGATGGTTTTTGTTGTCTTAGGTGGAATTGAATGGGCGTCGCTGGATTTGATTTTGGAAGGATATTCTATCGACAAGATGTCCGGGCGCATTCGTGGCTTGCATTTGACTGTTTTGAATTTAGGGATACTTTTTGGGCCATTTCTTTCGGTGTATATTTTAGAAAAAATGGATTTTCAAGGAATTTTCATCTTCTCTTTTATTTTTAATGCCTTTGTTTTTATTTTTGCTTTATTAGGATTTCGCAAAATTAAGAATAGAATTAGCCAGCGCGAGGGAATTTTATTGGTGATACGAAAGGCGCTAAAAAGAAAAGATGTGGTGCGGATTTATTCAATCTCTTTTGTGTTAGAGTTTTTTTATGCGGCTATGGTCATTTATATGCCTATCTACTTGCGTGATTTGGGATATTCTTGGGGGGGCATTGGGTGGATTTTTACGGCCATGCTGATCCCTTTCGTTTTAGTGCAATATCCAATGGGTTTTTTGGCGGACAAAAAAACCGGAGAAAAAGAGTTTTTGATTTTGGCGCTTTTGATCATGGGGTGTTCAACTATTTGGATATATTTTATGGGCGCAGGGAGTATTTTTTTATGGTCAGCGGTACTTTTCTTAACGAGAATAGGGGCGGCATTGATTGAGGTTTTGCGTGATTCATATTTTTTCAAACGCGTGGATGGGGAAGATGTTGATTTAATAAACTTTTTCCGCACGGCCTATCCTGTCGGTTTTATTGTAGCCAGCTTTATTTTCTCGCTGATGTTGTTTGTTATCTCCATGAAGACAATATTTCTGTTGACAGGCATTGTGGTGCTATTGGGAATTTATGCGGCCGTTAAATTGGAGGACAATGCGAGTGAAAAGGAAATTATATAATAAATATTAATTTAAAATAATATGAAGAACAGAAATAAATTTCTAATGCTGTTAATGATTTTTGGCGCCGTGCTGTTTGGAGTGCATAATGTTGCATCTGCAGAAACTAAATATGGCTTTATTGATCAAATTGATAGTTATGCTGCTCAGGCCAGGGCGGCTGGATATACTTGCGTTGGCACACTTGCTACTGAGGCGGAGTATTGGGGTGGTGAATGGCCTGGGACTTGGGCAAGTTATCGTGGTAGATATAGCTCTTATAGTTGCACACAAACAGTTATTACCTCATCATTTACGACATATGGCGCTACTCCGAGAGATTATCGTACCTTGGTGGGAACTTCAAACACAATAAACAATACAAGCACGTCTGCTTTGGCTATTATCGCCGAATCTCCCTTCATCTACCTCCAAAACCCACCCGCTGGCGATATCTCCCTTTCTTTGAGTTCCCAATTCAATAAATACTATCCCAAACCAGCTTTTAATCAAAACAATGGTTGGTTACTAAATTCTAAAGATGGAAAAATCTCACTCAATGGTGAAGAAAAGAATAATCTTTTTTATGAACTAGAAATCAACAAGCTAACCCTTAATCGCAATGGTAAAAATTTCTCCTCTAAAGCAGAACTTTCAAATTATCTGCAAAGCTCAGATTTCCTCACTAAACTAGGTTTTACCGAAGAACAAAAGAAAAACTCTTTAGACTATTTAATTCCCAAACTTAATGCCACAGCAAACAAAAACTTCTACTATCTAAACATCCTCAGTGATAATGCGGTAAATGAGATTTCCAAACTCAACATTACTCCAACTCCAGAAAATTTAGCCAGGCTTTACTTTGCAGTTTACCCAACTAATGTAGAAGTGAAAACCGCTAATGAATTCATTTTCCCAGAACAACAATCCAGCCTGACTGCTTTCACTGCAACTGAAACAGGAGAATTCTTAGTGCAACCGGCAATGCAAGTATTTTTTGAATAAATTTGTGGTATAATAAATACAGTTAAAATAAATATAAATTTTAAAAATACCCGAGTTAAATATTTTACGTAAGTGTGAAAATTTAACGGGACGAGAAACCCATGCAAAAAACAAAACTAATCTTTGCTCTCGCTCTGGCCCTAAGCGGAATGGCATTTTTTGTTTCGCCTGCGAAAGCGGACGGAACTTCCCAAGCACAATGCTTTCAAACGCTGAAAGATAATATGACTGAAGCGGGAACTTTTTCTGCTCCCTTGCAGGAAATGAACAAGCTGTCCTATTTGGATTTGGAAGCAAATTTTTCTCGAAACTATAAAAATTTATCTTCTTTTGGGATTGACATTGACCAGCCAAATTTTGAAATGCGAGTTTACTCGTTTGGCAAACAGACAGGCTATGTCCATCCAGCGCTTAGTCCTTTTCCAACATCAACTAAGGCGGATTCATGGGATGCACCAGCGAAAGAATTTATTATTGTCGAGGAATATGTAAGTGAGCCAGGGAAAGAAAAGCATTTTATGGATTGTGCCTTTATTTCTATTTCTGCAGCGGATCTTATGCGCGTTACGCGAGAAAATTATTTATATGACGGGCCAATGATATCGTTAAATAAAACAGCCAAGGACGGAGCATATAAATCTTGGTATAGCGAAATGTCATCTTTTGATTATGCTAGCAAGCCGCTAGCTAAGTGGAGAAGATTGTTTGTTTATCCAAAGTCCGCGCAAAATGAATATTTTGACAAATATGCTGTGGCTGATGCGTATCCAGGTAATAAGGTGGAAAGCTTGGAGGTGTTGAAATTTTTTTCACAGCCAATGGTGAGGCTTCAGGCGATTGATGAAAATGGCCAAGCAAAATTGAAATTTATAACCTTTGACGAAAAAGATTCCACAAAAGCGCCAATTGAATTGTCTTTACCGGCAGCGCTTTCACCGATTGTTGGCGAGGGGATAAATAAAACTTTTCCACTGAATGAATATTATCAAGCGATTGAAAATCGTTTTCCGGAATTTGCTAAGTTGCTATCTTTCCGAGGCAGTTTGAAATTTGAAACTTTTAAAAAACTTCTTGCGGAAGAGCAAACGCCTGAAGTGAATACAGTGCTTAATACCTTATTGGATTATCGCCAATTGGCGGGCTATATGGCTAGTAAGAGAATAAATGAAAAAGACGGTGTAGTTGTTACTGACCCCGAGATGGATAGGCTATTGCTAGATGTGGCTGATGCGGATGCGACTTTCCAAAAACTTTCAAATAAAGAAACGCCAACCAATGTTTCCGGAAACATGGAAACCAATAAAGCGAAACTGCGTTGGATTATTGGTTTGATTGCATTTTTTTCAATAGGGGTGTTTGCTTTGGCAATTATCTGGAAAAAATATAATAAGGCAAATAATTAAAATATATGAGAAATAAATTTAAGGCATTAGCATTTCTATTAATTGGCGGTTTCAGCTTTATAGTATTTGATGCAAATATCGCATCGGCTGGGCCGGCTGACGATTATTGTATTAATACTTATGGTTATGTTGGTGGTCACAACCACGATTATCCATCAAGTTCTCTTTCAGCAATGGTGAACTATTTTAGGGGGCATGGATATCCTACGATGACTGAATGTTTTGCGTGTTTTGATGGGACGGATGATTTCATGGTTTGCTCAAGCACAGTGACAAAAACTAGTACGTCATATTCTGCTGCTCAGAAGGATTATCGTACTCTCAAGGGAACGTCAGATACAAGTTCTTCGTCGGTCTTTACAGTATTATATGAGGATACTGATTCTCCCTTCATCTACCTTCAAAACCCACCTGCCGGCGATATCTCCCTTTCTTTAAGCTCCCAATTCAATAAATACTATCCCAAACCAGCTTTCAATCAAAACAATGGTTGGTTACTAAATTCTAAAGATGGAAAAATTTCACTCAATGGCGAAGAAAAGAATAATCTTTTCTATGAATTAGAAATTTCCAAACTGACCCTTAATCGCAATGGTAAAAATTTCGCCTCTAAAGAAGAACTTTCAAGTTATCTGCAAAACTCAGATTTCCTCACTAAACTAGGTTTTACCGAAGAACAAAAGAAAAACTCTTTAGACTATTTCATTCCCAAACTTAATGCCACAGCAAACAAAAACTTCTACTATCTAAACATCCTCAGTGATAATGCCGTAAATGAGATTTCCAAACTTAACATTGCTCCAGCTCCAGAAAATCTAGCCAGACTTTACTTCGCAGTTTACCCAACTAATGTAGAAGTGAAAGCTAATACTGAATTCATTTTCCCAGAACAACAATCCAGCCCGACTGCTTTCACTGCCACTGAAACAGGAGAATTCTTAGTGCAACCGGCAATGCAAGTATTTTTTGAATAAAAATTAAAATTCATCCAGTTAAATAGGTTCCGTTTAACGGAAATTTAACGGGATAAAAATAAATGAAAAAAATTATCCAAGCCAGCATCATTTCAATAGTATTTTTTTTCAGTATAGCTGGAGTTGCAAGAGCAGATCAGACATTTACCTGCTATAATACTTGCAATGTTGGCCCTCCTGGAAATGTAGTCGGAACATTTACTCTAGATCTTCAATGTAATGGCACATCACCTGCAAAGTATACTGGAATAATGACGGTGAATGGCGTTTCTCTTTCATATGAAAAGACTTGCACTACCGGCACTTGGACAGCTCCAACTTGCCCAACTGCTTGTGGTACAGCAGCTTCTTCTCCTAGTTATACTTGCGTTGGTGGTAATGGTTTATGTTCAGGCGTTGCCCCAACAGCAACATGCGGAGCAACTAGTGCTTGTCCAGTTCCCGGCGCTTGCAATCCAGCGATTGATGGAAAGCCATTCACTTCTAAGCCAACTGCAAACCTATGCTCTGTTGGTAGTCCAAGTGTTGTTTCGGGATCATCCACCTGGAATTGGACTTGCTTAAATGATGGCATAACTTCATCTTGCTCTGCAACCTGCTCAGTTTCCGGTGCGCCTAACTGTGATCCTTCCTATGGACTTTGCAATGGGCTTTGTAATGGAGGAGCGGGAATTAAAACAAGAGGCTGTGTAGATAATTGCGGGAATGTTTCCCTTGACTCAACCGCTTGCACTAACACAAATCCATGTGCATCAAGTCCGATGAAGTGGACGGAATTATAGGAACGTGAAAAATGGATTAGAAATAAGTAAAAACCAGCTTCCTAGCTGGTTTTTACTATTTTTTGGCAGAGGAAATCTATTTGCAAATAGCGGGATTTAATGATATTATAGCAATATTAAATTAGTAGTTTTCGGGAATGATATATCAGTTTAAATTGGAGAAATTCGAGGGTCCATTGGATTTATTGCTGGAGCTGATTGAAAAAGAGAAACTTAATATTACGGAATTAAGTTTGGCCAACGTGACGGATCAATATCTGGAGCATATAAAAAACAACGCCAATATCCATTTGGATAATTTAGCGGAGTTTCTTTCGGTGGCATCAAAATTAATTTTGATAAAATCCAGAGCACTCTTGCCGATGTTGAAGTTTACTGAGGAGGAAGAAGCGGAAATTAAAGATTTGACCGAGCAATTGGCAGCCTATAAGAAATTCAAGGAGGCGGCGGAAGTTTTGGGCAAGATTGCAGAAAAAGGAAAGATTAGCTATTCACGGGAGGGATTTAGCGGAGTGAAAAGTTTTTTTTATCCGCCAGAAAATATTAATATTTTTGATTTAAAGAAATATTTCTCAGCAGTGCTCTCAGAAATTCCAGTAGTGGAAAAATTAGAAGAAGAGGTTGTGCGGGAAGTTATGACGCTAGAAGAAAAAATTAATGATTTGCAAAATGTTTTGCGACAAAAAGTGGAAACCTATTTTTCTGAGCTCACGGTAAATGCTACCGACAAGGTGGATGTAATTGTTTCTTTCCTGGCAATGCTGGAAATGGTGAAACAGCGCATTATTCATGTTGAGCAAGATGAGTTGTTTCAGGATATAAAGTTAAAGGTTAAAACATTGAATTGAAATTTATGGAAATTGAAAAGATAAAATCAGCCATTGAAAGTATCCTGTTTATGAGTGGCGAAGCAGTGGAAATTTCGCGGATAATGAAAGTTATTGAAGTGTCCAAAGAAGAAATTGAAAATGCCATAATAATGTTGCAAAATGAATATGTTGCTAGGAAAAGTGGTCTAGCGATTTTGCGCAAAGAAGACGCGGTGCAAATGGCAACCAGTCCGGAAAATGCAACTTTACTCAATCAATTAGTAAAAAGTGAAATTCAAGAAAATTTAAGCAAGTCTGCTTTGGAGGTTTTGGCGATTGTCGCTTATCGTGGACCGATTACGCGCGTGGAGATAGAAGCAATCCGCGGAGTGAATTGCAGTTTTACTTTGCGTTCGCTTTTGATGCGCAGTTTGGTTGAGCGAATTGGAAATCCGAAAGATAGCCGGGGATATTTGTATAAAATTTCTTTTGATTTTTTGAAAAAATTAGGCGTAGATAGTGTTTCAAAGTTGCCTGATTTTGAAAATCTTTCAAAGGACGAGCGAATTGATAGTGTAATTGGAAATTAACTTAGTAGGGGGTATGTTTAAAAAAATATTATTTATTATAGGCTTGGCCATTATAATACTGATTGGTTATCAGGTTTTTGTAGGTGTGAAAAATGGACAAACTTGCGACGGAAGATTTTTATGTAAATTTCTGACAGTAGCTTCGGATAAAAAAGAAATAACTGCGCCAGTCAGGGAGATTGGAGCGGAAAGTAAATTTGAAGTTAAAAATCTCTTTCCTGTTGGGAAAGCTTTTGCCGCTGGATTTGTCCCAATGAAAAATGGGGATGCTAGGGATGTGAAATTATGGGCGGGCTCTTCGGTGGCGATTGATGTCGATAGCGGAACGGTTTTGCATTATGATGACGGGCGGAAGAAAGTGCAAATCGCTTCACTGACAAAGATGATGACCGGTGTTTTGGTGGTGGAACACATTGCAGATTTAAATGAAGAAGTGTTGATTAGTAAAGAGGCTTTGAATTTGCCGGGAACAGTAGTGGGTTGTCCGACAAGTGTTTTTTGTAATGCTAGTCGGATGCATGTTGGGGAAAAAGTTAAGGCTATTGATTTGATGCGGGCGATGTTAATGAACAGCGCAAATGATGCGGCGACAGCTCTCGGGATTCATATCGCTGGAACGCCGGAAAAATTTGTAGAAATGATGAATAAAAAAGCAGAAACACTTGGCTTAAAGGACACGCATTTTTGCACGCCTTCCGGCTTGGAAATTGATGGTCAGGAAGATCAATGCTATTCAACGGCTTATGATATTGCGAGAATTGCCGCCTATTCTATGCAATATGACGTAATTTGGAACACAATGCGTATCTCAGAAGGAAAATTTTATTCGACGGATGGTAAATGTGAACACGCCTTAAAGAACACCGACATTTTGTTGGATACATTGCCGAATTGCATCGGCGGAAAAACCGGCTTTACTCCAATGGCAGGAAAATCATTGATGTTGGGAATTTCTGATGAAAGTAAAAAGCATAAGGTGGTGGCAGTGGTTTTGAATGACGAGAGTCGTTGGGAAGATATGAAAATTTTGACGAATTGGATTTTTGAAAATTATCGCTGGCAATAAGTTAAATATTTTTTTTAGTTTTTAAATATATTTTTATGCAAATAGCGCAAATACAACACATTCCTGTCGTTATCGATATTTTAAAGGTTTTGGCGACCGGCTTTATTTCTTTTGTAGTGGCATTTCTTTTAGCGCCGGTCATGACGCATTTTTTATATAAATATAAGATTGGTATTAAAATCAAAGAGAACTCGGTGGATGGGGAAAAACTTACTTTTGTCAGTCAATTGCACAAAGGAAAGAGCGGAACTCCGACAATGGGCGGGATATTGATTTGGGTAGTGGTTTTAGTGCTTATTTATCTTTCGCATTATCTTTTTCCAATTATCGCTGTGTGGACGGATACTAATTTTATAGCGCGTTTAGATTTTTTAAGCCGGAGTCAAACCTGGCTGCCACTTTTCACCTTGATAACGGCCGGCATTCTTGGCTTGGCAGATGATTGGATGAGTATTAAGGGTATAGGCAAAAACAAGGGTGGCGGAATGCGCTTTGCAATGCGTTTTGGCTGGCTGATTCTAATTTCAATTTTAGGGGCGTGGTGGTTTTATGCCAAACTGAATTGGAATATTATTCATATTCCAGCAATGGGGAATTTTGAGATTGGCCTTTGGTATATTCCACTTTTCATTTTTGTGATTCTATTTACCGCGATTTCATCTAATGAAACAGATGGTTTGGATGGATTGAATGGCGGAGTGATGCTGATTGCTTTCAGTTCGTTTGCGTTCATCTCATTTTTTCATAATAAAATGGACATCGCTGCTTTTTGCGCGGCAGTCGCCGGGGCGCTTCTAGCTTTTTTGTGGTTCAATATCTATCCAGCGCGATTTATTATGGGGGATACGGGAGCCGTTGCATTGGGAACGACTTTAGGGGTGGTGGCGATGATGACTAATTCCGCGTTAACCCTTTTTGTAATAGTTTTTATTTATATTATTGAATCCGGATCAGTAGTGATTCAATTGACTTCCAAGAAATTGTTTAAACGAAAAGTTTTTTTGGCAGCGCCGATCCATCATCATTTCGAGGCCAAAGGTTGGCCGGAAACCAAGGTGACGATGCGGGCGTGGATTTTTACTCTAGTGATGGCGATGGTGGGAGTGATTATTGCAGTGCTGGGAATGGGGCGGGGTAATTTCTAGCGGTGCGTCATTTTCTTTGATAGCAAGCTCCATGGCTAACTTTCTTTTGGCACGCAATTGCAGAGCGCCATTTTCTTTGACAGCAAAGAAAGTGGCAAAAAGAAACTGCCGACACTAGGCTTGTGCTGTCTAAATTCCTAGCTTATTCTCTAAAATTCTCAAGTCGGTCATAAAGGGAATGATAATTT
>Ga0172380_10002346_pt1 | contig 29470 bp, 25 predicted proteins | sample Leawe162metaG_FD_119747 | JGI IMG/M metagenome (GOLD analysis project Ga0172380, IMG submission 119747) | Leachate microbial communities from a municipal landfill in Southern Ontario, Canada - Leachate well 162 metaG | ecosystem: Engineered > Solid waste > Landfill > Unclassified | place... | reverse complement strand
CAAAAAGCCCTTGCAACGGTTGTTACAAGGGCTTTTTTTATGGTGGTCGAAGAGGGATTTGAACCCCCGACACAAGGATTTTCAGTCCTTTGCTCTACCAACTGAGCTATTCGACCAGTCATCTTTTTCAAGACTACAAAAATATTGCTTATTTACTAAAAAACAAAATTTATTTTGATATTTTTGCTAATTCTTCGACTATTTTATTGCGTACATTTTCTTTCAAACCTTTCAACTCGCTTCTATCCATTGCCTTAACGTCTATTTTCGGCATTATAGATATTCTCACTTTTCCGGGTTTTAGTATTAGCTTGCCCGCTGGAAGTAAATCATAAGTTCCAGAAACTGCGATTGGGATTATCGGTGTTAGTGCTTTTTCGGCTATTAGGAATCCACCTCTTTTGAATTCTCCAACTTCAGACCCTGAATCCCGCGTACCTTCTGGGAATATGATAACTGACGCTCCGGCTTGTATTTTATCTATAGCTTCATCCAAACTTTTCATTGCTTTACGAGGGTCAGAACGGTCTATACTTATGAGATTTGATCGCTTTAATCCATAACCAAATATAGGAATTTTCTCAAGTTCTCGTTTATAGATTATTCGTACATCACCGGGCAAAGTCCCTAGTAATACAGGAATATCAAGTAAGCTACTGTGATTGCACACGAATATGTAGCTCTGATTTGCTTTGATATTCTCTATACCTTCTATTTCTATTTCTATACCGATTATTTTGTTCAAAGCGCGGCTCCAACCCACATACATACGTGTATCTATGCGTGAGCTAAAAGTGAGCATCCACAATTCTTTGATTGTGAAATACACTGTTACAAGGGCTACTAATATTAATCTGATTATTGGCATCAATACCTATAAAGTGTTATTTTACTGCTTACTCGCTTATTCAGATATGTAGAACGCATTAATGTTCCCATACTTCCCCAGCGTTCTTTATTCAAATCAAAAATAGTTTTAGAGTCTATCATTTTCATCCGAATATCTAATTTACGGCATTCTTTCGTATTATTCAAAGACCAAGTATAACGGCTATTCTCACCGATTCCCTTTATCACTGGGTTTATCTTAACTTTAGTCCAACTGCCCAGCGTTTCCAATATCATATTTCCCGATTTGGTAGTATCTATTACTTTCTTCAAAAAGTCCTTTACCTCGGCCTCTTTGAAATACATTAGCAGGCCCTCGCAGATAACTACACAGTTCTTATCTATCTCTAAATCATCAAGTGGATTATCAGCTAGTATGCTTAGCGAGTACATCCGATAAACTTCGTTTTCAGTAGCGAACGACCTTCTAATGTCTATCACTTCAGGTATATCAATGTCATTCCATTGTTTTACTTTACCCAAATAGCGTGCAAATCGAGTATCTAGTCCGCATCCGAAATTATATACAATTGAATCTTTGTTAATGACATTATCTAAGTATTCATCTATTAATATTGTCCTATTAGCAATAGCTGTGAGGAGGTAATTTTTCACAAATTTACTCATCTGGTTGAAACCATATAGAGAAGTATCAATCTCATTTATTATATTAATAGAAAGTTGGTCATTGATTAACCCACCATTCATAGATTCTTCCGCCCTCGCCCAAAGTGGAATAAGCATAGTTTTCTCTACACTTCCGAGTGCTTGTATTTTGCTGTTAATCTCTGACATTTATCCCTTCATAAATGAAGTATTCCCAAACTCCGCCATAAGCTTTGCGTATAGATTTTCTCTCAGTTGTGAACTCACTTTCCAATAAAGTAAGAAGCTCTTCTCCCATTTCTATTCCGTGCCAATTCATATATCGCTTGTATAAAGTCGAACCATATCTGTGAAAATCAAGGACGTATATTCTGCCATTGGGTTTTAGTAGTTGCTTCACTTTCTTGATATGTGCTTCTATTTGAGAGAAATCTAGTGTAAATACATAGCTCAGCAACACAGCATCATATTTTTCATCAGGACTATATTCAGATAAATCGGTTTGGTATATCTCAATCTCATTTGGCAATTTCCGTTTAGCTATTTCAAGCATGTCTGGAGATAGATCAATTCCAGTTAGAGTGTAATCAGTATGTCTAGCGAGCGTTTTGAGTATATGCCCAGTGCCACACCCAATTTCTAATAAAGTGCCTTTAGGATTGGTTTCTGCTATCCACTTCACTATTACACTTCGACCGAATAGAAATAGTGGTCGAGTTATATCGTAAAAACCCGACTGCTTTTTGTAGTATTTTATTATTGATTCTTTCTTTTTCACTAATTTCAAACTAAAGAAAAATATTTTCAATTTCCCTATAACTTATTATTGTAATTTTTCGTAATTGTAATTTGCTTCAACCAAACAATTTTGAACGACATATGAGATATAGATTACTACTTTTATTTATACTATTTCCACTCTCCTTGATTTCAGAGGACAAATACTCAATCTCAGGAATAGTGAATGACGACACAAGCAAAGAAGCTGTTATCTCAGCAACTGTAGCACTATATACCGACTCTATAATCAACAAAGATAATTTTGTGAAAGGGGCGTATAGTAACAAATTCGGGTTCTACTCTTTGCCAAATATCACAAACGGTACATACTTCCTAGCCGTTTCCTCCGTTGGCTACAAGCTAATGCTATTAAAAATAATTGTCACAAATGACGATGTTAGGCGAAATGTACAACTAGAATCAACCTCTGCAATGACTGAAGAGGTAACGGTAACAGCTGACAGAGAGTCAAGCCCAACAAGTTCAATCAGCTCCATATCTATTAGTCCATCTTTCGTTTCCAAAATGCCTGCATTCGGTGGTGAAGTTGATATATTCCGGACTTTGCAGTTACTACCGGGTATAGCCGCTGGCTCAGAGTTGTCGAGTGGTTTATATGTACGTGGGGGTTCTCCTGACCAAAACTTGATTCTTCTTGATGGTGTTACAGTCTATAACCCGTCGCATCTAGCGGGATTCATTAGCTCATTCAACAATGACGCGATCAAAGATATACGAATGATAAAAGGAGCATTCCCAGCTGAATATGGTGGTCGTCTATCGAGTGTTCTTGATTTGACTATGAAAGAAGGTAGGAAAGATAAACTCGGTGGCAAGGCAGGTGTCTCGCTCATCAGCTCCAAGTTAACACTAGAAGGGCCAATAAATGAGAACTCTTCGTTTATGATTTCTGGTCGCCGTTTCTATTTTGATTTACTACTTGGCTTGATTACTAATGATGCACCTACTTACTATTTCTATGATTTCAATGCAAAAGCGAACTACAAGCTATCTGAGAATGATGTATTATATGTCAGTGGCTATTTCGCTCGTGATGTTTTCGGTGTTAATGAAAATGATAATGATGATATCAGTGTGAATTGGGGTAATAGCACAGCTAATATGAGATGGATGCATATAGTTAGCCCAGAGTTATTTACTAACTTTTCTTTAGTTTATACTGACTATATATTTGATTCAAATATTGGCGAAGATGATGTCGTGTTCAATTCTGGCTCTCGTATTAGAGATATAGTTCTCAAAGGTGATGCTCAATACCTAGCTTATGATGATCATGTTATAAAAACAGGTGCAGATATTACTTGGCACAATTTTAAATCTAAGGCTAATTTTAATAACTTAGACTTTGATATTGGTTCAAATAATCTAGGCGAAAGTATTATAAACACTTTTGATATTGCACTTTACGCACAAGATGAATGGAAGGTGACAGATAGACTAGATGTTAATTATGGGTTACGTGGCTATTACTTCCAACAAGGGAATTATTTGGATATTGAGCCGAGACTATCCGCTACATATCTCACAGACGCGGGAATACGATTAAAAGGGGCTTTTGCAGTTGCTAATCAATACATTCATTTAGTAGTAAGGAATAATATAAGTTTACCAACAGACCTATGGTTCCCATCTACTGAGAATATATTACCTAGCCGTTCATACCAAGGAGTGTTAGGGGCAGAGATGAATATAATCGACGATACATATCTTATCTCTTTGGAAGGCTATTACAAAAAGATGAATAATTTGCTCGAATACCGCGATGATGCAGAATTCACCCTTGGCAAAGTACTAGAAGAGCAATTCACAAGTGGAGAAGGCCGAGCTTATGGAGTTGAATTATTCCTGAATAAAAAAATAGGAAACGTCACGGGGTGGGTTGGTTATACTCTAGCTTGGACAAAAAGACAATTTGCGGATTTGAATAATGGTAAAGAATTCTATACCCGTCATGATAGGCGACATGATGTATCCCTAACTTTGAACTATGAGTTTAATGATACATGGGAGTTAGGTATGGCTTGGGTTTATGGCACTGGTCAGGCCTATACTATGCCTACTTCTACCTATATATGGCGTGATGATTTTAATTACAATGATGAAAAGTATCAGTTTTCTGAAAGAAATGGGGTTAGATTACCAGCTTACCACCGAATGGATTTGAATTTCATGTACAAATTTGAAGCATACAAATTGCCGTGGGTACTATCTATCAATATATACAATGTCTATGACAGACGTAACCCATTCGCTTGGTACATAAATAACGAATATGACCCAAATACTGGTGATACAAGTAAAAAATTAAAGCAAATAACATTATTTCCAATCATTCCTACTTTAGGATTAAGTTTTGAGTTCTAATATGAAAAAAACATATATTTTATTACTTTTGATACTAACAGCTTTACTCTCATCTTGTGATGGTTTGGAGCAAACAGTAGATTCTGATTTACCTTATGTAGAGAAGCTAATTATACAGGGACAATTCGGAATAAATAGTCGAAATATTTCCGTCTCTATCACCAAATCAATACCTCCTTTGGAGGAGCCTACACTTAGTAAAGTCACAATCACAGATGCAGTATGCAAAGTTTACTACAAAGACAAAGTAATCAATCTAATCCATCAAGGTGAATCAATATACGTAAGTGAAGATACATTGACTATAGAGGAAGGCGTTGAGTACAGACTTGAAGTTAAGTGGAAAGATAAGGTGGCGATTGCAACCACTACTATTCCGATACTTCCAAAAATAATCTCCGTTAAAGAGAAAATATTCCGTGAGTGGGGTTATGATCAAAAGACTTACGAATTTACTATTAGGTCTAATGACAAAGGGATGATAAAAATATCTGAAAATGACAGTTATTATAGAGACTATGGTTTTCAATTAATAGATAAAATAGATAAAGAATACCGTGTTCTTCTAAGTGAACCGATATATGATGAAGACCCTGCTAATATCAGCTTTGAAATGAGATTTACAGATATACAGTTCTATCCGTATTACCAAACTAGGCACGAGGGTAATTCCGACGGTGGCATATTCAGTAATGGAGGTTTAAATATGGAAGGTAATGTAAAGGGTGATAATGTATTCGGAATTTGGTTTGGATACAATACTTTTGGTGGTAGAATTGACGATTATCTAGATATTTTCAAAAAATGAATGTTTCGTTTCCAAGCCTCTACTTCCACAAAGTTCCGACATTTTCTATTCCTCATAGTAGAATAGAAACAATTTGATAGGAATACATATAGCCTACATTTAAAAAAAACTTTCTAAGCCACTAATTTCAAACTAAAGAAAAAATGACCTACAACTATAAACAAGTACTCATCCAATTGCATTTATGAGCCAATCAGTTACCGGCTTAGCCGCTAGATACTTGATCATAACTATATCTACTATTCGTGGATCATCGAAATCTATTTCCTCACGGCTGATAAAGTAAAAGGCCTTATTGAAGATTAATGGCTCTTCTTCTGCGGCTAGTTGTAGCTCTTTTGGTATTCGTTTGTGTTTTTCTGCCTCTGCAAATCCGCCATAGTGCAAGACGAAATTGGAGTCAGCTAATACCTCATGGAATGCGTCCATATCCTCTGCTACGCGATTATCAATATTATACTTTGATAATTCAAGCTTTAAATCAGTCCAATTACTTTTATCCTGTATTATATCGGATAGTATATTTTTGTACTTTCTCATACTTTTTAATTTGAATAAAGTTGTTTAGTATATTAATTTTTTAACTTTTCTTGTAATTAATTTTCATCTATAGCTAAATATACTCTTTCCCCGTCTCAAATCAAAGAATTTATCATCCCCTTCTTAAAGTCATTGATAATTTCATGAGTAGATAAGTGGGCTCTACCAGTTACCTTCTCGAAATCTGAATGCACGTCATTAGCACCATCGCTAATTCCTTTGTAGATACCAGCTATTATATTACCAATGAAATCACCTAGTTCTTCTACTCTTTCCTTTTTATAATCTTCATAAGAAACGGGAGTAAATTTCAGGTCAGTATTATAAGTTTTATTGATAAGGTCTGCTAGTTTTTGTTGAGTAATTGGTTCACCAACTAGGTTATAGGTTTGCCCATTTAGTTCATCATTTAGTAGCATTTTAGCATAAGCGAACCCTAGCTCTTTTCTGCTAGTGTATGTACATTTACCGTCACTTGCACAGTTTCTAATCTCACCATCTTTCTTGTAATTATCTATGTATTCTAAATCTGGCTCTATATATATACCGTTTCTACCTATCGCCCAATCTAACCCAGAGTCCTGTACGTCTTTTTCGGTTTGGCGGTTACTCTGTACCACTGGACTAAATGCATTGTTTACTTCATCGCCAACTATGCTAGTATATACTATCTTAGTAACTCCATTCTGTTTGGCAGCTTCTATTACATTTCTATGTTGTTGGATTCTTTTCTGTGGGTCGTCCATTCCAGAAATAAGCAGCACTTTATCAACTCCTTTTAGAGCTTCGTTGAATTCATCTCTGCTATTGTAATCGCCCTTTCTAACTTCTATTCCAAGATGGGTGGCGTTTTCAGGAGTTCGCACTATTCCGATTACGTTTTCTGCTCCTATCTCTTTTTTAAGAGCCTCTACTATTGAAGAACCTAATTTACCGTTCGCTGCTGTTACTGCTATTTTCATATATTTCTCTCATTCGTATTTATTAATAAGTCCGTAATCGAAAGGTGTCCAAAGACAAGATCTTAATCCACTTTCCTGAAACGCGGTATTCACCCATGTATTGCAAGTATTAAAGCAAGTGTAGCCTTCTTTGCCCTATTGTAGAGGTACACTAATAGTCATTGAATCAACGAGTAAGTATTCGTATAAATGTCAAACAGCATGTCTAGAATTAATGTAGATACCAACTACGACTAGAGACGCTTGATAGAAATAACTTATCTTCCACCAGCAAGTGATATACGTAGATCTAAACCAACTTGTGTTGTGCTAAATCCTGGATTAGCAGCACCTGCTGTTATAGTCGCATCATATCGGAAGAAGAATGATGCGGTTACCCTATTACTAATAGAATATCGTATTCTTGGTTCTATTGTTATCTGAGTGTCACCTTGTAGCTCACGACCGTCATTATCTTGTAAACTAGCTTCGTCTGATACGTCGAATGTTGCTCTCGAATTATCCTTGATTGAGAATAAGAAACTATACTCAATATTGTTTTTCAAACTTAGTCCCAAGAAGTCCCATTCCAAACTCTTCATAGTATAGTTTGCTTGGGCACTTATCTCATTTGTGCTAGTTTTCTGTATTATACTTCTACTAGATGAATTTAGGTTGAAGTTAGTTGTGGCATTCCATCTCAGGTTCGCCGTTAACTGCCCATCTAGCTTCTCTTCGTCGAATGTCCAAGATACTCCAAGCATAGGTTGGAAGCCGTACTGCACCATCTGGTTTTCGTAAGCTTCGCCCTTATCAGTTATCTTTATACTTTCATCGTATATTGAACTGTATCTGTGTTCTAATCTAACTTTCTTAACGTAAGAACTCCAAATACCCCAATTTTCTAATCCTTCCCAAGTTATACCATAATTAGGTGCAGGTAGGAATTTACGAGCGGCTCCGCTACTAATACTGAATGCTTCTAATTTCTCGAAAAATGATTCTGATAGTGCACGTTGTTTTTCTCTGTTTTGTTCTAGCTCTGAAATACCACTATTCTCAATGGCAGTGGCTCTAGTGTTATATTCGGTTACAACGTTATCTATAGTATTACCAAATGGATTGTACCCAAATATGGTAGGGAATGTCATATACGAACGGCTGAATGAACGCATTGCTATTACGTTAGTATAAGTTGGAGTCCCGTTTATATCTGTAAGTACGGTTTCGTTTCTATTATAAGCCACAGTCGAATTCCACTTCAAATCGAGTTGTGCCCCTTCCCATAGCGGTCTGGATGTGGAAATATCGAATGAAGTTGATTGCGTAAAGTTATCTTGCATAATACCATTAGGAGGTCTTAGCCCACCGAAAGAGGAGAATCCGAAGAATGGAAATGCAGATGAAGATACCGTTTTGAATCCACCATGAGGACTGCTGACTAAACCCAATTGGTAAGGTAAGCTAGGCCCATTAGAGAGAGTACTTCCACCGAAACCCCAAAAATTATTGATACCAGTTCCACCATAAACACCGGGGTTTACCGACGCATTGTTCTGGTTTAATCCAATTCTGAGTGTTTCAAAATCAAGGAATATAAATTTGAAAATATTACCTACTTCATCTAATACCGTTAGATTAGAATCGACAGTAGGCCTCATAGTAATAGATGGTTTTTGTACTTTGAACCAAGTGTCACCTAATTGCTTTAGATTTAGCGTACCTGTGAATCTAGTAGTGCTATTGTAATTAGCTTGCTTAGATATATTCTGGAGCTCAGGGTCAGGGTGCAGTGGATTAGTCCATTGGTAATCAACTACGTATTGACCTGTTATTTTGAAGAACCTATTGATACTAACTATATTGGGCAACTGAGGAGTAAAATTCAGTGTTACATTTTGAGTATGATTAATATCATCGCCAAAATTAATCACCGCTCCATCTTGGAAAAATATTTTTTTAGCTAATTCACTACCTGTTCTTTGGCTACCATCATCTGCCGATTCGAACTTAACAAGTGTAGAACGAGTATTAAAATTATAATCCAATAGTGGATTCAAAAACCCGCCTTCTACGAATTTCCAAGAGAAGTTAATAGTTCTATTAGCGGTGAAATCACGAACAACTGGACTAGCAAAATCCAAATATCTGGATTGCTCTGTTCTTCTCTGTCTATTCAAATCTAATCCAAAACCAATTGAATTAGGTAGGAAATTGAATTTGGCTTTGCTGTACACGTCTATTACAGGCACACTATCTATCCAAGTAAACGGCGATACTGTAAGTAATTCAGGTATTCTGTTGGCATATCTAACATCTGCTCTCCATTGCCAGTTGAATCTTTGTTCGTAGATAGGAGACCTTTGGTATTCTTGAGCATAATTATATCCAAATACTAATTTATTGATAGTCTCATTGACAGACCAGTGACCGACAGGCAACCCTAGTTTAACACCATTCATTCCCCAGTTGTCTCGTACTACTAAGGTCTGTGACCGTTTGATTATATTGTCAGCTATATCTTGAGCTTCTTGTTCAGACGATCCATTGTCTATAGCTCTTTCCTTAGCAATATTAGCAGCTACATCTAAGTTTACATCATTATTCGCTTGGAATTCTGGTGTTTCTACTAGCTCGGAGTGACTATAGTTGATAGGCAGATTCATCCCACTAAAGCTCTTCGGCATAAATTTGTTTAGTTGCCCTTGCATAGACACGGTGAATTCGCTCGTTTGCATACGATTACCGAACCTTTCTTCTAATCTATGGAAGTTTGGTTCTTGTGTTTTGAAAGATGCGTCTATAGTCCCCAAATCGGCTAATTTGACAGACGCACTTGCGATAGCAGCTATATCACTGCTTGCTTCTGGTGAAGTTAACCTAAGTTCATCGAACCATACGGTGGTGGTCAATTCATTCGGGTACCTCTCTTCGGGATTGGCTATACCTAAACCGATGAATGAGACTCGGGTTAGTACTGGATTACCTTTGATAGCAAAAATTGCTATTGGATCACCAGGTACTGGGAATTCTTGTCTCTCTCGTTTGAATAATGAATCTCTTATTTGCTTTATTGCAGTTAGGTCTTCTAAGTTTATTTGTACATCAGTCCAGCCCCTTTGTATTGGTTTTCTATATTCGTAATAGTTTGCCGAATCGGTACCAAATCGTAAGAATGCATATCCTTTTGGAGTTATTCCTGGTACTATCTGACCAGGCATAGAGCCATCACCGTGGAAGAAGAATTTCAATTTTTTATAATAGAATAAGTCTTGTGATCTCCATACACGAGTAGCCATTCTTTCTTCGCCGTAGTTCAGATTATCTACTCTAAGTGCCAACGATTGTTCATTTAGCTCCAAATCTTCATTGTTTGGACTATTTAGCTGTCTAGGAGGTCTAACACCCGGAGGCATAGTATAGAAATCAGGAGCACCTTTGTTTTCGAATCTATTTACAAATGCTAATGACATCACGGAATCATTTTCAGGAACACTTAGGAAATTACTAATACGTTGCCATTGTGAACCTACTAATTTCCAATCAGCTATCTGTACATAAGCTGGGCCTCCTTTGAAGGAGACTCTTATGTACTGCACATTCGAAAATAGAGGATTACCAACTCTACTTGATGGTCTTCTGATAGGTAAACGAAACTGGTACCAGCCCGCAGCTTGGTTACCACCGACAATCTGCGGATTAGTATTAGGGTCAAGATTCGTAACATCTATTTTATATCGGAAATAACTATTATCTAGAGTTATTGTCTGACCATTATTATCGTTTAGAATTTCCTTATCTGGGAATTGACCTAATTCTGATTGAGTTGAGTTACCCTCAAAATTATTATAATTCAAGAAATCATCGGCCGTTTGGTCTTCGTTATTTTGACTGAAATTAAAGTTATAATTATCTCTTGCTGGATCATCTTCTTGATTTAACGGGAAAGGATACTCTTCCTTCTCTTGAGCATCATTTATAGCATCTATACCGACATCTTCGCCATCATCAATACGATTATTTGGCAATGGGTTACCTTCCGTTATACCATCCTCAGTATTCAGTGAGTTGTTTGCTATTATGTCCTCACTTATCTGACCTAGGTCTATGAACATCTCTGTTGAGTTGTCACCCCTGTTATCTATTCGAAGCATTATCTCTAAGTATTCGATATTCTCTGTGTCAAAATTCGTGTTGAAAGAGGATAGCAATCTTTGCATACCACCCCAAACTCTATTCCTGTTGCTATTCTTCTCTAAGAATCTATCGTTCGGATTGTACTCAGGGTTAAGTGAATCTAAATATTCAGGGTTTCTATTGTATATACCACGGAACTCAGGATTATAGAATAATTCTAATGGACTCAAATTATTATTACCAACTGTAGTTTGTTGGTCTGGGTAAACTTCAGTTACCGGAATACGCGGGATAAAGTATTTGAACCACGATAATCTACCACGGTAAAGATTTCTTTCAGGTCCAGTCTGTGCTATCGAGCTATCCAAAGGAGCAGATGAGAACTGCCATTGTGATGGGTTCAGACCCAAACTTATAGAACGTTCACCACCCTCAAAATTATCTAGGTCAACAGCTGCTTCGCCATTATCTGATGCGGCAGTGGATTCTTTTTTATTCGGAGTTGGGAATATAATCGCCATCTCGCCACCAAGAGATATATTTGATGCAGCTTTTGTCTCATAGAAAGGTAAAAAGTCCAAAGCTTTAGTCAACCAAGGCGTATCCCACTCTAGTTTACCATCCAATCCGAATATTGAGTTTGCTATCGGCTCATTACCTAGTTGAACTCGGTCATTTATAGCAGCTAGATTGTAATGCATGAATGTAAATCCGAGAGTCGCTGTGGCTCTTCTTCCGTCATAAAGGAGGTAATCCCCTCGAATACCTGCCAATGTTTTTGTTGCTATTTGGAACACATCTTGTTGCTCATATTCTACTTTCAGGTTAGCTCCCGGAGCCGAAGCAGAAGGATTACGCATAGTCAATGTTCCTGAGAAATAGTCAACTACATAATCTTGGAATTCTCTTAATAGACGACCATCTAAAAATACTCTCACACTCCCAGGAGCTAAATTGAAAGCACCTAGCGATATTTTACCAGCAGCTCTACCAGAGACTTCTCCGGCTATTATAAATCTATTTCTTGCCGTATTACGTTCGGCTACTACTCGTACTGTATCATATATATCAGAAAATATATATTGATCAGCCAATGCTGGCGAGCCCTGTTTATCAAAATAATCTCTTAGTCCATCTCTGAATGGCTCTACTGACGGGAATGTAATCTCACCTGTTCTCTGATTGAAAAATGGAGAACCAGCAGTTTTGTCAAACTCTCCATCTGGCTGAGCTAACCCAGAAGTATTAGTTCTATCTACACCAAGTATCGTAACTAGCTTGTCTGGTGCATTAGGCAACACATCTGTAGAATCATTGTCTTGATTTATATACCAAAGATTGATAGTTGTCTCATCTAGATTCACATTAGTTGAGCCAATAGAATAGATGTTTTTCATCTGGCGTGACCAAAGAGTATCAAAACCTGGTTGCATATTCGGAACTGAGACTAATTTAAGTATCAATGTATCTTTAGTGTCTACTGAATTGCTGAAAGCGCCGTGATAAAGGTCATCATCAGCTGAAGGAGTAAGCCCCTCTGTGATATATGCTACAGCGTATTTTCTATCTTCTCTTAGGTTCCTTATTGTCAAAGTCCCTAAGTTTCTATCTATTTCAAATTGATTTGTATCTAATTTTTGGAAACGACCACGCTCAACTATTCCCGTTTGTATAGCCACATTGGGATTGTTAAGTGTCAGGTCATTTATGAAATTCAAAGGGTTTGGCTCTGGTTTCAAAGTAGCATAAGCTATAACTTCCGAAACTTGCGGGCTAGTAACAGTATTAGTTGACTCCCAAACTTCTATATCCTTTACTCTACCATAATTCGCAGATTGTGGTATAACGGGCTTCGGCGAAGACCAATAATCTTTGTAAACGGGCTTGTAATCATTATCCAAGAAAAAGTGATTACGAGAGAAATCTGGTGGACGCACTTGGAATGGGGTCTTATTAGAACCACCCTTCACATCTACAAACTTCTTTTCACCTCTTCGTTGTGCAAAAATAGTCTTCAAATACAAGGGGCCAAATTGATAATCCGAGCGAATCCCAAATAGCGTTTGCCCACCATTTATCAACTGTGAGTTTAGAGGCAAATTAACATTACCGAATTCTACCAACTTGATTATATCGTCCTCGTAGCCCTCATAACCAACTTTGAACTGATTATCATTACCAAAATTATTACGACTAGTGTTCCAATCTGTACTTAGCTTTAGCTTATCTCCGATACCACCACTTACGTTTACTCTGATATCTTGCGAGAAAATAGGAGTGGATTGAGTCTGACCAAACGCTGAAACAGTACCTAGGTTTTGCGAATCCCATCTCCAACCTAATCTTAGGTTTACTTCACCATTCACGTTGATATTGATTTGTGGCTTACCGAATATACCCATAAGTGGATTCGGTGGGATAGGAATAGAAATACCAGTAGCATCTGCCATCAAACGAGCCAAATCACGGCTAGACATTGCCTTTTTAATATCATATCTTGTTAGTAGGGAATCCCATACTTGCTCAGTTATCATGTTCTTACGGTAATTCAAATAATCGTCTATGGACATATTAATTCCAGAACTAATCTCTATATCGTCCACTCTTTCGCTTGCCTTGACGGTATTGCTAGCCGAATCTAGCTCACTAGCGTAACTATAACCGCTTAGAGTATCTTCCAATCCGAAGTTATTTTGACCGTATTTCTGTCTATAATATCCGTTGTAATCGAAGAAAGGGCTTTTATAAGAAGCCAAAGTGTCAGTTTTAAATAGACCTTCATTTATCTCTAAACTTTCGTATTCGGGTTGGAAATAAAACATATACAAGCTAAGAGGCATCAACGCAGAGAAGACGGATAGGGGGTTTGAACTATGCAAAGCATGCTGACCATCAGTTAAGTTGGGTGTGCTACTCTTTGTTTTCGGTCCCAAAAGGACGAAAAGCATAATTACTAGTAGTATATGTTTGAAAATCTTATTTGTCATACTGCCGCTATATAGAGGTGTTATTTTACTACAAATAATGTACCACTATCGGGGTTTGATTTAAATATATTAATAAAAAAAGAGTAGCAGATTTAAAATAAGCTTTACCATAGAAAAAATAAAAAAACAATTTCAATATTACGCATTCAAAACTTTCAAGTTACCTATAAACTTCGATTTGATAAAATTTTAAATAAGCCGTGAAATAATAGATACTTCTGACCGTCATAATATATAAGATTTAAAACCTTACACTAATAAAATTAGGAGATAAAATGAAAAATTCAATCGGCTTAGATAAAAAGAAAGTAAAAGTACTAACTGACAAGCTTAATGATTTGCTTGCAAACTATCAACTTTACTACCAAAACCTAAGAGGATTTCATTGGAATCTGAAAGGTAACGACTTTTTTACGCTTCATATAAAGTTTGAAGAGCTATATAATGCAGCCCAACTTTCAATAGACGAAATTGCAGAGCGAATAGTTACATTAGAAGCGATTCCTTTGCATACTTACACTGATTATGTGAAGCAATCAACTATAAAAGAACACAAAAATGTCACGACAAGTAATGATACAGTCAGTAAAACAGTTACTAATCTATCTACTCTAATAGAAAAGGAAAGAGACGCTCTGAAAAGTGCTGACGAAGCTGGAGACGAAAGTACAATTGATTTGATGACTCAATTAATTGCTTTCCAAGAGAAAACAATATGGATGCTAAATTCATTCAAACATAAGTAAGAAAGCCCCAACTTAATTTTTTACTTATGTAAGAGCAATTAGAAATAGTTGCTCTTTTTTTTATGGTAAATACCCAAAACCTCTTATTCTAACGTCACTCTGAACGAAGTGAAGCAAGTGAAGAGTCTAGTTGAAGTAATCCCGAATGCATTATTCAGATCAAGATAACCACGATGAATTAATTTTTTATGACACAGCGCTCCCCCCAATACAATTAATAGGTGGCTACCTCACAATAACAAACGACTCCTCATCAACTACTAAACCATCTTTCTCCAAAACAAGGTTATATTTACCACTAGCTAAATCTGAGATATTCAAAACGTGTGTAAACTCTGATTCTTTGACTAGGTTGCCTTGCAAATCATATATTTTAACAGTGTCGAATGCCTTGTTAGTGTTGAGCACTATCTGCTCGTTTGCCGGATTAGGAGATATTAGTGGTATTTCGGGCTTGTACTCGATAACTGAAGTAGTGAAAAGAGCTGATATTTTCTCCCATAGTTTTGTGTCATAAGAAGAAACAGCGAAATTGCTATCGCCAGCGTCTTCACCCACACGGACTACCACCATATTCATAGATGGTACTATATAAATCTTCTGGTCATTTTTACCGAGTGCCGCAAACATATCCATAGGGGCCGTTGGAGTTAATGGGCCATTGAACACTATATCAAAACCGGGTAGCTTGTATTTGTCCTTACCGTTGAGCCACCATAGGTAGCCATAAGACAAGTTCATTTCCTGCGAAGTATTTATCATTGCATTATAGTATTCGGGGTCTAGTTGGAAATCGTCTCCCCACTTACCACCTGCCGCAATGAACGAACCAAAACGAGCCAAATCTCTAGTCTTACCCCATCGTACATAGTCAATCCATATACCACCCATACCTATCTTGTTGCCAATGAGTTGGTTGGTTACTTGGTTTATTCTCTTGTCGTAAACGGAGTCTAGTACATCGAGCAATAAGCGATAAGGTGCATTGTGGTAATACCAGTGAGTACCCGCCTCATTTAGAAAAGTAAGGCATTCTGGAAGCAAACAATCGGAATCTACATCTTTGTAGTTTAGACCAGTTGACATAGATAAATTATGAAATAACTTTATATTTCGCTCTTTTTCTATCTCCATACTCGTCCAGCCATTACCAAGGTAATCAGAAGTAGGGTCGTTTATATCTAACACCCCTTCTTGCTGGGCTATACCGATCATAGCACTAGTCAGGGTTTTACCAGCCGATGCCCAATACCAGAATTTATCTTTGTCGTGATCGCCGAAGTACTCTTCTAGTACTATCTTCCCATCGACTAATACTATGAACCCTTTAGAATTAGTAGTATCGAGGAAATCAATTAACTCATTAACTTTTGGAGGACTCCATCCAAGCTCAGAAATAGGAGTTGCCACCCAATCATCGGAGTCAATAGGTGGGAAATAATAATCGCCTGCAGTAGCAGTAGTTATAGCTAGTAAAAATAGTAAAAGTGTTTTCATAATTATTCGACATTATTTATTTTATTTGGTTTAATATAGGGAGAAAAGACAGGACAAAAAATATAAAAGTTCGTATATTGGAATACTGATTACATATAAACTCGAATCCTGTGAAAAAAACATTTATAATCATTTCCATTTTATCATTGAGTTTGCTCCTCCAAGCTTGCCCTGCCTTTTTTGTCAAAAAGTTAGAAGAGCGAGAAGCGATGCTAGATAGTATTAGAAATAATCACTACCCGACTTATCTAAGTAAATCTAATTCTTATTTGAACAATAATATTAGTAATGTCAAAGAAAATGATTCAACAACTGAAAGACTGTACACTAATTACAATGTAAATATTACAAGTTTAGATATTAGTGAATACCCCAAAAAAATTGTCATAGAAGTAGTTGTATCAGACACAAATGGGATTTATCTGACTAATCTAGCTCCACCTTTTAATATAGATTATTTGGACATTTGGAGCGGTATAAGTGACTCATGTAATGGTAGTAAAAGTATTATTAGAGATCTTAAAATAGAAGAAATACAAAAAGACAATAGCCCGAAGTATGCAATAGCTTTCCTATTAGACCACTCGCCTTCTATGGGAGAAGACAGAGTAAAGAAATTGCAAAGTGGAGTACGCGAATTAGTCCAGTATCTCAAAGAACCCGATATGGTCTCTATTACAAAATTCACAAGCCAGATGTACAACTCTGTTAGTTTGACTCGAGATAAATTCTTTGTTCTTGATACATTCAAGGTAAATGGAATGGAAGGGATAAAGAGCTTCGGTACATACTATTTCGATGCTATAGAGTTTGGAATAAAACAGCTAAAGAAAGCACCTAGTGATTACAAAAAAATAATAATAGCGTTTACAGATGGAAGGGATTCGGGTTCTAAAATAGATAAACAGACCTTGACTAATCTACTCATAGCTAATGATGTCAAATTGTTCAATGTTGGTTATGGCTATGCCGATGTAGAGGGAATGAAATCTCTTTCTAAAGAATCAAAAGGGAAGTTCTATATGACTTTAACGAGCAAAGAATTCCCCTATGTACTTAGAGATATTTATCTGAAATTATCGAACTATTATCGAATAACCTACGAATTAGATAGTTGTGTCGGAGTGCATACTGTCACTATTCCAATTAACTTTGAAGATGAGTTGACAGAAATTATTGGCAATGCTACTTATGATATTGAAGATAAGACTATAAGAAAAAAGGGTGATATTGTATTTTTGAATATAGAGTTTGATATACGGCAAAGTGCGATAACAGATAAGAACTCACTGGAGGAAATAAGAAAAGTATCAGAATGGATGCTAGCAAATGTGAATCGAAAAATACTAATAAAAGGGCATACTGATAATAGTGGGGAAAAAGGGTACAATCAAGAATTGTCTTTAAAAAGAGCATCGGCTGTTAGAGAGCAATTAGTCAAGTTGGGAATAGATAAATCTAGGATGAGTATTGCAGGTTTTGGTTCTTCCAAACCCTTAGTCCCAAATGACAGCGAGCCAAACAGACAAAAGAATAGAAGGACCGAAATAGAGGTTGTAGAATGAGATTTATTCCTCTAACTTTCTTATTGTTTTTGTCATTACCAGTATTACTATTGTCTAAAATCTCATTCGAGAATGATACTATTGGTGGGACTAATTCTGAAGTTATAGATATCAGAATCAACGTAAATGAATTGGTCGGTGAATCGCTGCTCGAGTTTGATTTGATAGTTTCCAATCCAAGTGTATGTTATATTACTGATATTATGATAGATAGTAAAGTACTCTCTAGTACCCTGATAGCAAAAGACGAGGGTGTATTTTCTATAAAGATGAGAGTAGAAGAAGTTGTGACTGGGTTTACTTTAAAAGCAAAGCTACTATCTGGCTATGACTCTACTACGACGATTTCAATACAGAATGTTGTAATAAATGGTGAGCAGTCAAGCAATGACACAATAGTTATTCAAAACAATTATGCTTACGGGATTGGGACTTATATTAGATTTATAGAAAATTCACTCCCATACCCCAATCCTCTGAAATCGGGTGATATATCCAGCATTGAATTCACAAATGATACTGATATAGAGTTAGATTTGATTATCTGTGATACAAAGGGGGAAGTGCTTAGGAATGAAAAATTATCTTTTTCAAAAGGAAGGAACAGTATTGAAATAAATACAGAAGATTACGCTGCAGGAGTTTACTTTATTTCTGCTAATTCAGAAATCGGTAGTTTCTATGAAAGAATTGTGGTGTATAAATGAAATTATTGATCATAATTTTATTTATTAGTTCTAAGATACTACTATCACAAGATAGAGAGTGGGTCCCTAAGAGTTTTGATTCACTTGATGTACAACCGAAATCTGAAATCTATGATGATGAGGAAGTGAATATGGATTATTCCAAAGGATATTTCCCAATTCCAGTTTACACTGCACTAAATGTTGGTATTTATATGGAAGGGTCTTATTTATTATCGTCGGCAAGTGGAATAAGCCCTAGTGGCTTAAAGCCGATAGGTGGCTCGTATTCGAATAGTTATAATAAGGATACTGATTACTTGAATTTCAAAGAGAAGTTCAGTGATGATGAAGAAGGAACATATATAATTAGTGAAGGATATGGAATCGGGCTAGACTTCAAATTAACTCCAAGTATTGGTATTCCAGTAGTGTTCAGAGCAACGACTATTATAACTTGGAACACAGATATACTCTACCATTTAGATAATACGAAATCCTTTCTCGATAATAATAATAATACTAGAGATTATTTAGAAATAAATAACCTGCTATTAGAAGAAACTCAATTAGAGCTAAAAGGTGGTATTAGTATTCCGCTCTATGGAGTATTTATCAGTAAGCAAATGCAGATGTCTAACTTATTCTCGCTCTATATCGGTGTAAGCAATAGTATAGTTTTGTCATCTGAAGCGACCCAATATGCTCAAATAGGAGATGTAAAGGATAAACTCAGATTCGAAAATGGACTCGATACTTTGGTACAGACTTCAAACATTGAACTTCCTTCATTGATTAAAAATAGACTTGGACTTGAATTTGGTTTAGAAACTTCTTTCGAAGTAATGGGTTATGGAGCTAATATTGGACTGAAAGGTTTGATACCGACAGAGTCAATAATGAGTGACGAGAGTTGGAAGCAATATCAATTTAGAATAGGAGTATCTATCTACTTTGGTGGGTTGTTTAAGTGATAATTATATTTTCATTTTACTTGATGGCTTCAAAAGAAAGAACAATTAAGTATTATATAAATATAAGTTATAAGAGTCGAGGTTTAATTTATAAATCGAATCTAATCCTTAAATGTATGCAATATCGCAAGTTCCTAGACGTTTATAATAGATATCTAAATGTTAGATTAGAATTAGAAACAAAAGAGAAAAACTTATGAAATTTATAATTAAAGCGATTATTGCAATTAGTTTTATTGCAATGTTCACTGCTTGTAGCGATGATGAGAAAGTAACAGAACCAACAGTAAATGAGCCCGGTTCATTAACTGTTCAAGACCAGATGATTTCACAAAATATACTTATAGTGAAGAGTATTACGGTTGAGAAAGATGCTTGGGTTGTAGTACACGCTGATAATAATGGTGGCCCAGAAGTACCAGAAATCATTTCGCAGCCAGTACTTATAAGAGCCGGTACAAGTACAGATGTGATGGTACCATTAACTAGTAATGCCAAGATGCTAGGAACAAATAACCAGTTGTGGGTGATGTTACATACTGATGATGGTCAATTAGGGTCTTATGAGTTTGATGGTAGCAATGGTCTAGACGCTCCTTTGGAATACATTGCAGGTGGGATAATATTAAAAGCTATTACAGTTACTCCTACTACTATAACTGTTAGTGCACAATCAGTAACTAGTAGCGTGACATTGTCTGTGAATGCCGCTACAGATGGTTGGATAGTTATACATAATTCTAATTCTGATGGCTCTATAATTTCACAAAGTATAATAGGTAAAGCCGCTATTAAAGCTGGTTTGAATCAGAATATAGTTATTCCGTTGGATAATAATGTAACTATTACTGCAGGCAAAAAATTATACCCAATGGTACATATAGATAATGAACCCAAAGGTGTATATAATTTCCCAGGTGTTGATGCTCCGGAAGTTTTTGGATTTGACGAGTTTGGCATTCCTAAAGTCATTGTGACTTCGTTCAATACAATCTAAGTTTAGAATCTATCGAATCTTATTAGATTATTTAATCCTCTATCAAATTGTGGTAGAGGATTTTTTTTTTGATTGGAGTGAAGAATCCAGGACAAAGCCCCAGCGGGGCTAAATATCTGTAGCTTACGAATCTAGAAATACAAAACCGCCCCGTAGGGGTGGAATAACAAAATAGATATTCTTGCGTTTTTCGTTTGCTAATATAAAGATATGGACTGACTTTGATTTACTTATTTTAACACACTTGTGCTGAGTCTTATCGTCTGAATCACGGATTAAATGGATTAACGGATGACACGGATTGTTTGTTCTACCGCGTCACTCAGAGCTAACGCAGTTAGCGAAGAGTCCAGGAAAGATAGAGAGCAGTCCAATATGGGTGTGGTTGACTTCTTATCCGTTGGCTAAAGCCAACGGCAATACACGGAAATAAGTTCTCACCCTCTGGTGCAAGACCAGAAGGGTCGCAGAACATAACAGGGTTATTATAGCTATAGTGATATGGGCTATGACCTGTGAAGATTTCCATCAGCGGATCTACTGACATAAACCTACCTGTCTCGGAGTTATATAACCTAGCTCCCATCTGCATATATTTCTACGAAAACCATGAGAAAAACAACTCACTCTCTTAAGTATTTATATTTATCTATATTATTCTTAACTTTGATATTTGCTACTTTGCAAAAATTTAGATTTTACTCGCTCGTCTATAGCGAAGAAAGTTTTATTTTTTATGGAGATAAAAATATGGAAAAGAAGAAACCACTGCGCGGTAGTAGTGACAAATTGAAAGATTTATATAATACGTATGTTAAAAATGATGAAAGAGAGATAGATATCAAAACAGAAGATGATGGATTAACAGAAGAGCAAATCAACGAATTGGAAGCAGAAGTTTCTGTAACTGGGGAAATGTTAGAAGATGAGTTGGAATTTAGAGTGGATGACCTAGAAAATCAGGTGGAATCGCTTAGAGATCAGCTACTTCGTAAAACTGCAGAAATGGAAAACCTAAGACGCAGAACTCAGAAGGAAAAAGAAGAATTAGTGAAATACGCTAATGAACGATTAATTGTGAATTTACTCGATATACCAGATGATTTGACTAATGCTCTACTAGCTGCAAAGCAAGATAACAGTAGTAAAGAATCTGTCATACAAGGCATAGAGATGATTCATAATAAGGCATTCAGACTATTCGGAAATGCTGGATTGCACCTGATGACAATAGATGCTGGTGCAGAATTCGATGTAGAGTATCACGAAGCACTGATGCAACAACCATCGGAGGAAATGCCTGAAGGGCATATAATTGCAGTAATTCAACCCGGATATTTGCTGAATGATAAGGTAATCCGTCATGCTAAAGTTGTAACATCATCTGGTTCTGCAGAATAAATAATTAAGTGAGAAAATGAGCGAAAAAAGAGATTATTACGAAATACTAGAAGTAACAAAAACTGCAGATAAAACGGAGATAAAGTCGGCTTATAGACGGTTGGCTATACAATATCATCCAGATAAAAATCCAGATAATCCAGAAGCAGAAGATAAATTCAAAGAAGCATCTGAAGCTTACGATGTACTTTCGAATGAAGATAAACGAGCTAGATATGATCGCTTCGGTCACCAAGGAATGCGTGGAGCAGGTGCCGGTGGCGGTCAACCTGGTTTCTCTAATGTAGAGGATATATTCTCAAACTTTGGCGATATATTCGGTGGTTCTATATTCGAAGACTTATTCGGTGGTGGAAATGGGCAACGTGGTCAAGGCAGAAAACGCGATGAGCGTGGTGCCGACCTGAAAATCAAAATGCCACTAACGCTAGAAGAGATAGCAACTGGTGCAGAAAAGACTATTAGAGTGAAGAAATACAATGCTTGTAGTGATTGCTCAGGTAGCGGTGCAAAGGGAGGAAGCAGTGGATACAATACTTGTCAGACTTGCCAAGGGCAAGGACAAGTGAAGCAAGTTAGCCGTTCTATGTTCGGTCAGTTTGTGAATATACAGACTTGTCCTAATTGCCAAGGTAGTGGGCAGATGATAACTGACACTTGTAATACCTGCGAAGGCGAGGGTAGAGTTCGCGATGATGAGAAAATCTCTGTCGAAATACCTGCTGGAGTGGAAGAAGGCAACTACTTGACTATAGCTAGAAAGGGACACGCAGGACGCAGAGGTGGTTCGCACGGTGATCTGATAGTTATAATCGAAGAGAAAGAACACAAGTACTTGACACGAGATGGCGAAAATGTAATCTACAAATTGAAGATTAGTTTCCCTGACGCTGCATTGGGTGTCAAAGTAGAAGTGCCTACTCTATATGGAGCTGAGAAAGTTGATATCAAATCTGGTATCCAACCCGGTGAGACAGTTATTCTGAAAAATAAAGGCCTGCCTAGATTAAATTCTTATAGAAAAGGCGACCAAATTATCATCGCAGACATCTATGTACCGAAGAAAGTTTCGGGTGATGAAAAATCTCTCTTGAAAAAGTTAAAAGAAAGTGATAATTTTAAACCTAACAATGATGGCAAAGGCTTTTTTGAAAAAGTAAAGGGTGCATTTTTCTAAACTATGAATATAGCTAAACAAATAGCGAAAATACAAACTATCTTCGGAGCTTCGAAATTCGAGGTTATGTTTGCATCGCTTATCTTAGCTGCACTGACTATAGGTCAGTTCGTAAATTTAGAAAGAAGGGAAGACCTGAGTGTACTAACACAAGAGTTAGAATCTTACAATTCGGCTATGCAGACCTCATTCATCGGTATAGATAATGACGGCAATGTAAACGAGGAGCTTGCACTCGGCGACACAGTAATAAAAAAGAAGAGCAAGTTCCCAGAGAAGAAGAAAGAAGAAAAAATAGTTGGTAAAATCAATATCAACACGGCATCGAAAGTGCAGCTAATGAAGCTAAAAGGAATAGGCGAGAAAACGGCTGAGAAGATAATAGATTACAGAAGCAAAACGCCATTCAACTCAATAGAAGATATACAGAAAGTGAAAGGCATAGGGCCTAAGAAATTTGAAAGTATGAAAGAACATATAACTGTTTAACAAGGAATTAATATGAAAAAGACTAGTTTTTATAATCAACATAAAGAACTAAATGCTAAAATGGTCAGTTTTGCTGGCTTCGAAATGCCAATCCAATACCCAAAAGGTATTATCCATGAGCACAAAGTAGTTAGAAACACAGTAGGTGTATTCGATGTGACTCACATGGGAGAATTTTTTGTTCAAGGCCCAGAATCTCTGAATTTAGTGCAAAAGCTAATCACAAATGATGCATCAAAGCTAGAAATTGGCCAAGTATTGTACACAGCTATGTGCTACGAAGATGGTGGTATAGTTGATGACTTGCTTACTTACAAATTGGCAGATGATCACTATTTGCTAGTAGTAAATGGCTCGAACGTAGATAAAGATTACGCTTGGGTAGAGAAAAATGCGGCTGGATTCGATTGTGAAATCAGAAATGAGTCAGATGAGTACCTACTACTTGCTGTGCAAGGTCCAAAATCAAAAGACACAATCAAGAAATTGACTGATTGCAATCTTGACGATATGGAGTTCTATCACTTCGCTGATAAGCAAACGTTGGCTGGAGTTCCGGCTATAGTTTCAAGAACTGGTTACACTGGTGAACTTGGTTATGAGCTATACTTCAAAGGTGGCGAAGCTGAAGCAAAGAAAGTATGGGATGCAATAATGGAAGCTGGAGCTGAATATGGAATAGAAGCTGTTGGTCTTGGTTGCCGTGATACTCTTAGATTAGAGAAAGGATATGCACTATATGGCAATGATATAAATCAAGATACTAACCCGATTGAAGCAGGTCTTGGCTGGATTACTAAGTTAGCAAAAGATGATTTCAACGGTAAAGCAGTAATGGAAAAAATGAAAACTGATGGCCCGAATCGTCGTTTAGTTGGATTCGAAGTTACTGCTGATAGATTCATAGCTCGCCAAGGATACAAGATATTCAAAGGCGAAGAAGAAATCGGTTTCGTAACAAGCGGTAACCTATCTCCATCATTGGATAAGCCAATCGGTATGGGCTATGTGAAATGGGATTACAAAGACCCAGAAACTGAAATCGAGATAGAAGCTAGAGGCAAGAGATTCCCTGCTACTGTTAAGAAAATGCCGTTGATATAATCTAGAATCAACAGACAATTAAGTAAAGTGAATCCGAATTTCAGCCAGAAGTTCGGATTTTTTTATGGGAATATTACTAAATTGTATATTGTTTGATGAATAAATAGAATTGAATCTTATGACTATGGAAAATATTTTGAACAGTCTAGTAGGTCTTGAATTTTCAGGAAGTTCTAGAACAGCAAATATGGAATGTTTTAAATTTGGCGAGCTTACAAATGAAGGTAACAAAATTTTTGGCAAATTTGCATTACATATCCAGTGTCCTTGGAGAATTACAAATTCAGAAGAAATAATTGTAGCAAGCGACGATCTATTTGAACAACCTGAAAACCTCACTGAATATATCCCAGAATTTGATTGGGACAAGCCAAATGGAAATTATAGGGACCAAAAATTAAAGGAATTCTTCGAAAATAATAGCAACAAAGTATTGAAAACAGAATTGAATCTGTATGGAGACCTTAATATTACATTTGAAAAAGAGATAAAGCTTACTCTATTTCCATCTCTATCTAAAAAAAGTGATTACTCGGAATATTGGCGAATTTTTGAATCAAGTAAAGACTCTAATCATTACGTCTTTTCTGCAATGGGTAAAGAGATATATTGACAAAATTTGGAATCCGAATTTCCAAAAGAAGTTCGGATTTATTATGCAAATATTAACTTTCCTTTCCGTAAAACCGTATCTAGTAGACTATCAATCTATCACATTATAAGAGTATATTCAATGACACTTATTACTAGCTTTTTCTCTATAATTTTGTTTTCATTATTAATGTTCACAAATGTGTCTTGTTCTGAAAAAGGAACTGCTAAACTATCATCTAAAGATAGTGAGAACAAAACAACTAAGACAGAAAATAGATTAAAATTTAGCTCAGGTATTCGCGCCATACTAGAAGACAGTAAAGGCAATTTGTGGTTTGGTAGCCATAGCGAAGGAGTCAGTTTATTTAATGGGAAGTCTTTTCAATACTTTACAACTGCGGATGGACTTAGTGACAATCAAGTTAGGACTATTCAAGAAGATAGTAACGGAAATATTTGGCTGGGCACTGCAAATGGTATAACTAAGTATGACGGCTATAAATTTACCGTTCAAAAGCCAATAGAAACATCACCTAGTTTGTTTGATTCACCTGGAATTACCTCTAAAAAAGAACCAATTAGTTCGCAACAAAACCAATCTGTAACTAAAGTAAATAACTCAAATCTATGGTTTGATGCGGGAACAAAAGATGGAGCAATTGGGTTTGATGGAAAAGAATTGACATATTTACAATTCCCATTGCCTAATCCTAGGAACTCACAGGACTCCTATTCATTAACAGATAATAGTAAGGGGAAAGATAATATGACTTGGTTCGCCACATTTACTAATGTTATCGGGTTTGATGGCGAGAACTTTACAGTTATAGATAACAAAATGCTAAATCTTCAAAAGCAAACAGGAGTACTTCATGTAAGAAGTATATATGAAGATAGTAGAGGGAATTTGTGGATAGGCAACAATGGGATTGGTGTTTTTGTAAAAAGAGGAGACAAGTTAATTGACTTCACAAAACAACAAGGATTAGCAAGTAATAAAAAGCTTAGAGACGGTTCTGATTCGCCACAAGGTACACTCGAACATGTATTCGTAATTGCAGAGGACAAATCTGGTAATATTTGGTTTGCAGATAGAGACACTGGCGCTTGGAGATATGATGGGTCAACCATTACTAATTTTACGACCAAAGATGGATTGACAACAACACAAATAAGGTCAATATATCAATCAAATAATGGTGATTTGCTTTTTGGGATGGGAGATGGTAGTGTTTGTATTTTCAATGGAGTTAATTTTGAAACAGTTTATTAAAATATGTTCTACTCCTTTCCACCATTCCAACAAACCTTTAGCATAATTTTAGCCAATTTATAACTTAACTTAATAATGAAGAAAATGTAATTAAACCCTATATCATTTTATAATTATTATTATTACATAACTTACAGAGGAATTATCTAATTAGTTAGTTTTATGGCACGGTTATTAACTACTATATTTGTTGGAAAACTTTGTAAAGAACTAATGTATAGATATATTAATTCCGATAAAGTAACTACAAACAAAAAATAATTGGAATTCTAATGGCTGACGATTTAGAAACACAAGACATAAAAGACGAAAAAACGAAGAAAGACAAGAAGGGCTCACCTCTTAAAATGATTTTGATGGTAGTGGGTATTCTCGTTGTTAACGCTATTATTGTTATAGGAGTTGTCAAATTCTTCTTTGCTGATGCTGGGCATGACGAACACCCGAAAGAAGCGAAAACCGAAGATAAAGCACATAACGAGAAAGACGAGTTTGCTGAATTCAAGAATCCAGAAGAGAGCTTTTTCGAGACGGAAAACCAACGCAAGATGCTGAGCACGGGTCGTATCACTACTAATCCAGCGAATTCGATAAAGAAATTTGTAATTATAAATCTGGGATTAGAATATAGAATAAAGCCAGATTTGCCAGAAGAAGAATTTGATTTAGAAAAACCGCTAATGCAAAAGCTGATGATACGTTTAAAAGCGAAAATCACTGACCGTCTTGGTAGTATGAGAGTAGAAGAGCTAGTAAGACAAAGGTCAGATCTTACAACTCTATTCAAGGCAGATTTGCAAGAGATATTCAACGAGAATCAGATGTTTCTGCGTGAAGTATATTTGAACGAATTTTTGATACAATAACAAAAGACTAATGTCACAATCATTAACACAAAAAGAGATAGATCGCCTACTGAATGACATGTCATCGGGAGCTCTGAGCATAGACCAGATATTGGAAGGTGCTAAGAGAAAATCCGAAGTTATGAACTATGATTTCAGAAGACCGAACAGAATATCCAAGAATCAAATCCGGTTTTTGCAGAATATTCATGAGACTTTCTCCGAAGTGTTTGGTTACTATTTAGTATCAAAATTGCAGACGATAGTCTCGGTTGATTTGATAGCTGTAGATCAGCTATTTTACTCTGAGTTCATATTGTCGGTTAATTCACCCGGTTGCTTATATATATTCGATATAGACGGTACCGAGGGTTCTGGTATATTAGATATAAGCCCAAATCTTGCACTCAACTTAGTTGAGCGTATGTTAGGTGGTAACGCTGAAACTCAGCAAAAACCAAGATCTATTACTCCTATAGAACAAGCGGTATTGCGTAACTTGATGGAGCATTTATTCTCTGATATGAGTGGTGCTTGGGACGTAATAGGTGGAATGAAATTCAAGCTAAACCGTATGGAATCCGAAGCCGATTTCGTACAAATAGCACCAGCTTCTGAAATAGTAATTGTACTTTCGTTTGACGTACATATAGGTCAAAATTCTTACTCAATGACTCTATGCTACCCAACATTTTCGTTGGAAGACAAGCTAAATAAGCTAAATGTACAGACGATGACTAGCTCTATGGGTTCTAACAAAGCAAAGAATGCAAACGCTGCCATAAACATCAGAAAGCAAATGGAAAAGACCCTTCTCCCTGTATCAGTGGAGCTAGGTCAAACCTCAATCACTGTAGCAGATTTGCTAAAACTAGAAGTCGGCGATATGCTTATGAGTACTAGAAGAATAAATGAAGATGTAGATATATCGATTTCCGGACAGAAGAAACTGACAGGAAAAATCGGTAACGTAGAAGGAAAAAAAGCCGTTAAAGTAACGGGGAAAATTAGAAATGAAGACATTATAGATCCAAATGTTTATTATTACGAGGAGAGTTAGACATGGCTATGTCACAAGATGAAATAGATGAGCTAATGAAAAGCGGAGAAGTTGAGGAAGAGAAATCACCCGAAGACGAACTGCTAGAAGATTCAGCTCCCGCGGTAGACGACAAGACCGCTACAAAGAGTCAAGATTATGCAACGCTCGACCCTAAGTTAGAGTTGCTCTATGACCTGTCATTACCAGTTTCAATAGAGCTAGGTAGAACTAATATGCTAATCAGAGATATTCTGAAGCTCGGACGTGGTTCGGTTATAGAATTCGATAAATTAGTTAGTGAACCAGTCGATATATTGGTAAATGGCAAGAAAGTTGCTGCAGGAGAAGTAGTAGTAGTAGATAAACACTTCGGTATTCGTATCACTACTCTAGTTGATCCATCAGAAAGAATAAAAGGTATAAAAAAGTAATGTTCGATTCGCCGTTATATTCGTCATTTTTCACTCTTATGGGTATAGTAGCATTCCTCGGTGTGCTGTATCTATTAGTGAAGCGGTATGCAAAATCAACTACTGCACTCAAAGGAATGAACATCAAGATTCACGAACGAGTAGCTATATTCCCCAAAGGGCATCTGATAATAACTGAAATAGGTGGTAAGTTCTACCTGCTAGGTGCCACTGAGCAGAACATCAATATCCTCAAAGAGCTAGAAATAGACGAAGTTCCAAATGAAACTCAGAAGTTGAATATATCGGCTATCAAAGAGCCCGAAGATTTGTCATTCAAATCATTCATCAAATCGGCTATCAAAACAAAGCATAGCAATTAAGATAATTATCTGTCAGAATCACTGATTAATCGGATTAAATGATTGCACAGATTATTTACTTTATCTCAGATTGTAGAGAAGTAATGTTTACACTGAGCATTCTAAGATAAAACCAAATATTTAATTAAATAATTTCACATATTGTCCCTCTCTTTTAGCAACAGCAAAAACACGAAGTACTAACTTATTAGCTACAGCGTTGAGTACAGTGAGTT
>Ga0172380_10002345_pt1 | contig 29471 bp, 25 predicted proteins | sample Leawe162metaG_FD_119747 | JGI IMG/M metagenome (GOLD analysis project Ga0172380, IMG submission 119747) | Leachate microbial communities from a municipal landfill in Southern Ontario, Canada - Leachate well 162 metaG | ecosystem: Engineered > Solid waste > Landfill > Unclassified | place... | reverse complement strand
GTGTTTCCCCTCTCAAGGAGTGCAACCGGGACGGCGGGTCCCGCGTCAGTCCGCGATTTCCGCGTAGCGTTCGCGGGCCATTTCGAGGCTCAGCTGTTGGATGGCCGCGGAGTCTTCCATCGAAAGGACCGTCCGAGCGAGAGTCTCGCACTCCGAGGCATCGAGCGACTGGACCGCTTTTTTCACCCGCGGGACGACGGCGCTTGTGGCACTCAACTCATCCACGCCGAGCCCGATGAGCAGCGGGGTGAGCAGCACATCGCCGGCCATCTCGCCGCAGACGCCGGTCCAAATCCCATTCGCATGGGCCGCGTCGACCGCCATTTTGATCATTCTCAGGATCGCCGGGTGTGTCGGGTTGTAAAGGTGGGCGATGCGGTCGTTCACGCGGTCCACCGCAAATGTGTATTGGATCAGGTCGTTGGTTCCGATGCTGAAAAACCCGGCCTCGCGGGCAAGGTGGTCCGCCGCGAGGACCGCGCTCGGGATTTCGATCATGACCCCCACTTCGATGAACGGGTGGAACGGCACGCCGCGCGCCGCCAGTTCGGCCTTGCTCTCCTCGAGGATCACATTCGCCTGGCGGAGTTCCTCCAACCCCGAGATCATCGGATACATGATCTTGACATTCCCGAACGTCGCCGCGCGGAGGATCGCCCGGAGCTGGGTCTTGAAAATTTCCGGGTTCTGAAGGCAAAACCGGATCGCCCGGCAGCCCAGAAAGGGGTTTTGCTCCTCGGGAAGGTGAAGGCTCTGCGTGGACTTGTCCCCGCCGATGTCCAGGGTCCGGATGATGACCCCGTTCGGTTTCGATCTTTCCGCGGCGAGCCGGTAGTGCTCGAACTGTTCCTCTTCATCCGGCGGCTCGACACGGTTCAGGTAGAGGAACTCGGTCCGGTAGAGCCCGATGCCCTCGGCCCCGTTGGCCGCCACATCTTCAAGTTCCTCGGGCAGGTCGACGTTTGCGGAGAGCACGATGTGGCGGCCATCGCGTGTGGTCGAGGCGGTTTCCCGGATCAGTTCCAGCCGTTCGACGGCCTCTTCCTTTTCGGATTCGATCCGTCCGTATTCGGCCAAGGTCTCCGGGGAGGGGTTCAGGATCAGAATGCCGGAATACCCGTCGAGCAAAACATCGTCCCCGCTCGTCAATTGCTGGCAGATCCCGTGCAGGCCGACGATCGCGGGAATTTCCAGCGAACGGGCCATGATCGCCGTGTGGGAGGTCTTGCTGCCGGTCTCGGTGGCAAATCCCATGACCAGTTCCCGATTCAGTTGGGCTGTGTCCGACGGGGTCAGGTTGTGCGCCACGATGATATGCTGGCGGTCATGGGTCGCGGGGTTCCGGGGGGCCTTGCCCAGGAGGTGGCGGATGACTCTCCGCGTCACATCCTCGATGTCCACCACCCGCTCGCGAAGGTACGGGTCGTCGATCTGCGCGAGTGTCCGGCAATATTTTTCGGCCACCTGGTGGAAGATATACTCCACGTTGGAGCGCTCGCGATCGAGCTTGCGGAGGACCTCGTCGATCAGGGTGCGGTCCTCGACCACCAGAAGATGCGCGTCGAAGATGCTGGCATCGTTGGACCCGATGGCGGTCGCGATCCGTTGCTGGATCTCCAGAAGTTCCGCGCGGGTGGCGATCAACGCGGACTCGAAGCGCGCGATCTCCTCCGGAAGCTCGTGGGCCTCGATTCTTCGGAGGGCGATTTCCTCGTCCTCCTCCCATTGGACCATGACCGCGCAGTGGGCAATTCCAGGAGCCACGGGGATGCCCGCAAATCTCTGCTCGTTCCCGGTCGCGTTTGGAGGCTCCATGAGGGAGCCACTCCTATCAGGAAAAACCCCCTTCGTAAATACCGCAGCTACTCTTCCCCGAATCGCGTCTCGACCAGGTTTTTGATCTCCGCCACCGCCTTCTCCGCATCCGCCCCCTCGGCGATCACCTGCAGGCGCGACCCTTTGCCTGCGGCCAGCATCATGAGTCCCATGATGCTCTTTCCGTTCACGCGCTCGCCGTCTTTTTCCACCCAGACTTCCGCGTGATAACGGCTGGAGATTTTGACGAACATGGCCGCCGGACGGGCGTGAAGCCCGTTCCGGTTGTCGATGACGACCTCTCCCGTGCATCGCTGCACGTCTTCATTTGATTTTTTTTTGGAGAGTATTCCCATTACCGGCTCCGGCGTTCGCTGATCATATGCAGCAACCTTTGGTTGAATTCCACTGCGCTGTTCTCACCCATGTCTTTGAGTTTTTGGTCCAGGGCCGCGACTTCCACGAGGCGTGCCAAATCGCGTCCGGTCCGCACCGGCAGCGTGACATGCGGGATCTTGATTCTCAGGATCTCGTAATTTTCGCGGTCCAGCCCGATTCTATCCACATCTTCGACCTCGTGCCAATCTTTCAATGTCACGACAAAATCCAGCCGCTTCTCGGCGCGCACGGCGCCGGCGCCGAACATCGAGGCGATGTTGATGATGCCGATCCCGCGCACTTCCATGTGGTAGCGGGAGAGGTTGTCGGACATGCCGAGAAGTTCGCGGCCCTCGATGGAGCGGAACCGCGTGACGTCATCGCTCACGAGGCTGTAGCCGCGCTCGATCAGGCCGAGCACGCACTCGCTTTTTCCGATCCCGCTGGCCCCGCGGATCAGCGTTCCGACGCCGAGGATGTCCACCATGCTGCCGTGTTCTGAGCTGGACGGGGAAAAGTCGAACTCCAGCGAGATCGTGGCCGCGTTGATGAATTTCATCGTGATCATGCTGGTCCGGAAGACCGGCGTCTCGAATTCCCCGGCGGCGTCGAGCATGGCCTCCGGCACGGGGGCGTTCCGGGCCACCACGAGACAGGGCATGTTTTTCGAGAAGAGCCCCCGCAGGCGCTCGCGCAGATCGGCGGGTTTCAGGCTCTTCAGGTAACTCAGTTCCGCCGCTCCCAAGACCTGGATGCGCTTCACGGCGAAATAGTGGAAAAACCCGCAGAGCGCCAAACCCGGGCGGTTGATGGTGGGTTCGCGGATGAGGCGGTTCAACCCGCGCGAGGATCCTTCGAGCCGCAATCCGAGTTTCTCGGCATGGTTGGCATAAAAATGGCCGACCGTGATGTGCGGCACACGGTTGTCGGAAGTTTTTGCGGAGGATGGTTGGGGCATCGCGATCGGGGGGATCCGGGTTACATGGTGAACGACTCCCCGAGATAAAGTTTCCGGCTGATCGGGTCGTTCAGAAGAAAATCCTTGTTGCCCTGGCTCTCCACCCGGCCTTCGTAGATCAGGTAGGCCCGGTCCACGATGTTGAGGGTCTCGCGGACGTTGTGGTCGGTGATCAGGATCGCCAGCCCCTGCTCCCGGAGGTCCTGCACGATCTGCTGGACGTCATGCACGGCAATCGGGTCCACCCCGCTGAAGGGTTCGTCGAGCATCAGCAAGGCGGGGTTGGTCACGAGGGAACGCGCGATGGTCAGGCGGCGTTTCTCGCCCCCGGAGAGCGTCAGCGCCTGGTTTTTGGCGATATGCTCGATTCCAAACCGGGTCAGGAGTTCCTCGCAGCGTTGTTTTCGCTCGGCCTTCGTGGCTTTGGTCGTCTCCAGGATCGCGAGAATATTTTCCTCCACCGTCAGTTTTCGGAAAATGGATTCTTCCTGGGGAAGGTATCCCATGCCGTGCCTCGCCCGGCGATACATCGCCATGTCGGTCACATCGGCATTTTGGAAAAAGACGCGCCCGCCATTCGGGCGGATCAACCCCACGATCATATAAAACGTGGTGGTTTTTCCCGCCCCGTTCGGACCGAGAAGGCCCACGATCTCCCCGCGCTTCACATTGATGTCCACCCCGTTCACCACGGAGCGCCCGCCATAAATTTTCACCAGCCCGTCTGTGCGGAGGAGCGGGTCTCCTTCAGGAACCGGCTTGCGCTCGGCTTGTCCGCCTTCCCCGCTCATTTCACGGCTCCCGCTTCGCTCGTCTCGGAGAACACGGTTTTGCTCGGTCCCCTAGTCTGGGATTTTCCGTTGCGGTTGAGGATCATGACGGTCCCTTCCTCGGTTGCCACCTGGTTGTTCATGCCCTGCTGGACGGATGGCCAGATCTTGAGCGTCACCTCGCCGGACTCCGGCCTGTAAGCCGCGAACCCGGCCTTCCCGATCGCCTTGGCGGTGCTTTTCTCGGTGTTTTCCTGGATGATCACCACATTGCCGGACGCCTCGGCCAATTCCATCCCCTTGCGGCTTTTGCTCAACGTCACCTTCAGGCGGTCGCACGTCAGCGTGAACTGGGGGTCGCGCACGATGACGTTTCCGCTGAACTCCGCCACGCTCGCGGCGTTGTCAAATGTCGCTTCCTTGTTCGCGGTGATCTGGGTTTCCGCATCGGCCGGACGGTCTTTTCCCAGGCCGGCAAAGGCGCCCGAGGGTGTGGATTCCGGTTTGCCTCCCCCGTTCATGGAGGGCGTCTGCTGCGCGTTCGCCGCACAGGTTCCGAGAAACAGGAGGACGAGGAGTGGATGGAATTTTATCATTTTTCTAAATCGGCGGTTTGAATGACCATTCGGATTTTCCCGCGCAAGATCGCATACCGGGTCTTGGTGTTGAACTCGACGGCATCCCCGGTGATCTCGAAATCGTCCCTGCGGATGAAGGCATGCGTGTCGCCGGTGAGAATCCTGGTCTCCAGGTTGAAGATCGAGTGGGGCAGCTCGATGGAGATTTTTTTCCCGTCATCGTCGAAGGACTCGATCTTCATGTTCTGCATCTCCACATGCTGCTCGTCCAATTTTGTGGCGACCTCCGCCTCGATGGTCATGACCAGCTTGCCTTCCTCGTTGCGGTGGGGGATTTTGATCCCTTTCACCGGAATGCCGAGGGGAACCGGGACACCGAACCCCTGGTCCTTTTCGGCGGGCTTCGGATCCGCGCCCCACAGCGGTTGCAGGGCGAGGCAGAGCATGAGGGGAATCAGGTTATGCCACCGCATCACGAAGGGTCCTGAGTTGCGCAAGAAGCCTTGGAAGATCCCGCAGGGGGATTTGATTGGGTCCGTCGGAAAGGGCGTTTGCGGGATTTTCATGTGTCTCGATAAAGAGGCCGTCACATCCGGCAGCCACCGCGGCACGCGCCAGGATCGGGGCCAGATCGCCGTCACCCCCGGTCGTTTCCCCTGCGCCACCCGGGCGTTGGACCGAATGGGTGGCATCGAAAACGACCTGACAATTCAAGCTCTGCATCCAATAAATGGATCGCATGTCGGCGACAAGGTTATTATAGCCGAATGTCGTCCCCCGTTCCGTGAAGAAGAACGCCTTGCAGCCGGCGGCTTCGAGTTTTTTTGCCACATTGGCCATGTCCCAGGGAGCCAGAAACTGGCCTTTCTTCACGTTGACCACCCGGCCGGTCGCCCCGGCCGCAACGATCAAGTCCGTTTGCCGGCAGAGAAAAGCGGGGATCTGGAGCACATCGACGGTCTCGCTGGCGATCTCCGCCTCCTGGGGCGAGTGGACGTCGGTCGTCACGGGGATTCCCAATTCCCCCCCGATCTCTCCCAGCAGGAGGCAGCCATCCCGCACCCCGGTGCCCCGGAAAGACCGGAGCGAAGTCCGGTTGGCCTTGTCATACGACGCCTTGAAAACGAAGGCCGCCCCCTCGCCATCGCAAATGGCCTTCAGCTTTTTCGCCATCCTGCGGGTAAATGCCGCCGATTCGATCACGCACGGCCCCAGAATGAACAACAGCTCCCGGCCCCCGAGTTTGTGGGAACCTATTTTGACAATCGGTCTTCGCGGCATCTCCTCCACACTATCCGCACCAGTCCCGATTCCGCAAGCCTTCGCTCCAGCGAATGGGTTTGATCCCGGGTGTTTTCCCGCGTAGGATGCCCGTCTTTTCCCATGAAACCCGTCACGATCTACGACACGACCCTGCGCGATGGCACGCAGGGCACCGGCATCTCCTTCTCGGTGCTGGACAAGATCCGCGTCGCGGAAAAATTGGATTCGTTCGGCGTGGATTTCATCGAGGGCGGATGGCCGGGGTCGAATCCCCGCGATGTCGCATTTTTTGTGGAAGCCGCAAAGCGCGCATGGAAACACGCGAAGATTGCGGCATTCGGAAGCACCCGTCGCGGCGGCGTCCCCGTCGAAAGCGACGCCCAGGTGCGGACGCTCCTTCAGGCCGACACTCCCGTCGTGACGATTGTCGGCAAAACCTGGCTTCTCCAGGTGAGAGAGGTTCTCGGGGTTTCCCCGGAAGAGAATCTGGCGATGGTCGCCGACACGGTCGCCTTCCTCAAAAAAAATGGGCGCGAGGTCTTTTATGACGCGGAACATTTTTTCGACAGCTACAAGGAAGATCCCGGGTATTCGGTCCGCACGCTGGCTGCCGCGAAGGATGCCGGCGCGGACCTGCTCGTCCTCTGCGACACCAACGGCGGCGCTTTGCCGGACGAGGTGGGGCAAATCACCGGAGAAGTCATCGGGGCCCTGGGGTGCCCGGTGGGGATCCACACGCACAACGACTGCGGATTGGGGGTCGCAAACGCCCTGGCCGCCGTTGCCGCGGGCGCGTGCCAGGTCCAGGGCACGATCAATGGCTACGGCGAGCGGGTCGGCAATTGCAACCTCACCACGCTCATCCCCACCCTGCAGGCGAAGAAAGACATCCGGGTTGTTCCGGATCTCACGCGGCTGCGTGAAGTTTCGCGTTTTGTGGATGAACTGGCGAATGTTCCGCAGGACATCCGGGCGCCTTATGTCGGGGGAGCCGCCTTCACCCACAAAGGCGGGCTTCACGTGCATGCGGTTCAGAAGCTCGCGCGAAGCTATGAGCACATGGATCCCGCCCTGGTCGGAAATGCCCAGACCATCCTGGTCTCCGACATGTCCGGACAAAGCAACATCCTGGCCAAGACCAGGGAACTCGGGTTCGAATTCCAAAAGGGATCTTCCGAGGTGGCCGCGATTCTCCGGCACGTCAAGGACAGCGAGGCCGCGGGCTATGAGTTCGAGGCGGCCGACGCCTCGTTCGACCTCCTTGTCCGCAAGACGCTCGGGCGTCACCAGCCGCTTTTCGAACTGCGGGAATACCATTGTTCGTTCCGGAGGTCGGTGCTTCATGGATTCACCACCTGCGAGGCTACGGTCAAAATCCGGATCGATGGGGTCTCGGAATACACGGTTGAAGAGGGAGACGGCCCGGTCAATGCCCTGGATGCCGCCCTCCGCAAGGCGCTCCGCCCGTTTTACTCGTGGATCGATGACCTGCGGCTCACCGATTACAAAGTCCGGATCGTTGACGGTGCCCGTGGCACGGCCGCGCGGACGCGCGTGCTCATCGTCTCGACCGACGGTCATTCCACATGGGGAACGGTCGGCGTCTCGGACAACATCATCGAAGCAAGCTGGCTCGCCCTGGTGGACAGCCTCGAATTCTACGGCGCCAAGAAAAAATCCGGCTGAATTCAACCCCCGCATTTCGAATGAAGGTTCTTGTCGTCGAGGATGATCCCGGGATCGCGGATGTCCTGGAATATTCGCTTCGGGGAGCCGGGTTTGACTTTCACAAAACCTCGTCGGGCAGGGACGCTGTGCGGATGTCCGGAGCCACGGACTTCGTCGTTCTCGATATCGGACTTCCCGATCTGGACGGATTCGATGTCTGCCGGGAAATCCGGAAATTTTCCTCCGTCCCCATCCTCTTTCTGACCTCCCGGACCGATGAAATCGACCGGGTGGTGGGACTGGAACTCGGCGCGGATGATTATCTGGCGAAGCCGTTCAGCCCACGGGAACTGGTGGCAAGGATCAAGGCGATCACCCGCAGGTCGAACAATCACCCGGCACCTCCGCACCGGGGGCTTGTCCTCGACCGGGATTCCTTCACGGCTTCCGTGGACGGACGTCCGATGGAGCTTTCGCGCACGGAGTTCGAATTGCTCGCTCTCCTCGCGGCCCAGCCCGGGAGGGTGTTCACCCGCGGGCAAATCCTCGACGGGGCCTGGCAGGATGGAGGGTGTGTCACGGACCGCACCGTGGATGCGCACATCAAGTCCGCCCGAAAAAAATTGCTGCCTTCGGAGCTGATTGAAACCGTCCGAGGGGTGGGTTATCGCTTCAGGTCCTGATGGCCTCGCGCACTCCATCGGACGGGACTCCGGGCCGGACGGTGATATTCATCCAGCGGTTGATCAGCGCCATTGCGCCGCCATTGCACAGTCTTCATTGGAAGATTTTCCTTCTCTGTCTGGCCTCGATCTTTCTTCCGGGCGTCTATTTCGCCTGGAAGGTCGGCCAGAGCATCGAACGCAGCCATCTCAGATCCACCGAGCAGGGGATGATCGATACGGCGCTCGTGGTCGCGGAGACATGGTCGCCCCAGTCGCTGGAAACACTTCCGACGACCCGCGAAATTCTCAAGACGGTCTTCGAAGACCTCTCCCCCAATCTCCGCATCGTCCTTTACGATCCCGCCGGGAAAGTGCTCCACGACACCGGCAAGGTCTGGCTGCCCGGGAGCGATCATGCCGCACGGAAAGAAGTCAAGCGCGCCATGAACGGCGGATATGGCGCGCGGTGGGAACGCGACGCCTACCGCCAGGTGGTGGTGCTTTACAGCGCGCTGCCCGTCTTCAACAGCGGAAAACTGTCCGGCATCGTGAGCGTCATCAAGACAACCGCGGACGTCCGGAAATCCGTGATCCGTTCCCTCAAGGATCTCGCCATTCCCGCGCTCCTTGCGCTCTCGCTCGCGACGCTCGTCTCCTATGCGCTCTCCACCTACCTCACGCGCATCATCACCGGCCTGGCGCGGCAGGCTGAGCGCGTGGCCGCAGGCGAGCCCGGGGTGCGCTTGGAAACATGGACGAAAAGCGAGCTGGGGGATCTGTCCCGCGCGGTCGAAAGGATGCGGCGCAAGCTCGAGGGAAAAGCGTATGCCGAAGAAATGGCGCTCACGCTTTCCCATGAAATCAAAACTCCCCTCGCCTCGATCCGCGGCGCGGCCGAAATCCTCGATCAGGCGGAGGAGCCCGCCGTCAGGAAAAAGTTTCTCGGGAACATTTTTGCCGAGGTGGACCGGCTATCGGCCATCGTGACAAATTTTCTCGCGCTCTCCCGTATCGAGAGCGCCCCCGCGGATCCGGCGGCGCGGGCCTCGTTGCCCGAGGTCGCCCGGCAAGTCGCCGACATCTTCCGCGCCCGGGCGCAGAAGATCGTGTTTGAAACCCATCTTTCCGATGAGCCATGCTGGATCGGAATCCCCCCCGACCAGCTTCGCCGGCTCATGGAGGCGCTCCTTGAGAATGCCTTCCAATTCACCCCGCCCGGACAAAAGGTCGTTTTCACGACCACCGGCACAGGCCTCGCCGTCCGGGATGAAGGCCCCGGGATTCCGCGCGAACTCCAGGAAAAAATCTTCGACCGCTTCTTCACCACCGCGAACCCGCTGACCGGCCGCCGGGGCACCGGGCTCGGCCTCGCCATCGTGAAGTCGATCGCCCTGCGCCACCAGGCGCAGATCTCGCTCGAAACCACACCCGGCACCGGAACGTCCGTGAACGTGCGCTTCACGGAGGTTTCACCAGGCCGAAGGGCGGTTGCGGGCGGTTGATCCCGGTTCTCCGCGTCCGGTTCCGATTTTTCTCTTCCGCGTTGGACATTTCCCGGAGCCCCGGCGAAAAAAAGGAACTTCCATGCATGACCTGACGTTTCTGCAAGATCTCTCGATCGTGATGATCGTGGCCGCGTTCGCCACGATCCTCTTCCGGCATTTCAAGCAGCCGGTCGTGCTCGGGTATATCGTGGCGGGGGTGATCATCGGTCCGCACACGCCGCCGTTTCCGCTGATCACCGGCGAGCGCGCCATCGAGACGCTCGCGGAGCTGGGCGTGATTTTCCTGATGTTCGCGCTCGGCCTGGAGTTCAGCCTTCGCAAGCTGCAAAAGGTGGGGGCCACGGCGTTGATAGCCGCCTCGCTGGAGATCCTGCTCATGATCGTGGTGGGCTACGAACTGGGAAGGGCCTTCGGTTGGAACACGATGGACAGCGTTTTTCTCGGCGCGATCCTGTCCATTTCCTCGACCACCATCATCATCAAGGCCCTGGAAGGTTTGGGGAAGACCAGGGAACCGTTTGCCGGGCTGATTTTTGGAATTCTGATCGTCGAGGACATCCTGGCCATCGTGATGATCGCGTTGCTTTCGGGTTTTGCCGTCACGGGCGAGATCGGGCCCGGCCAGGTTGGGATGACCGTGCTCGGCCTTTCGTCGTTCCTCGGGGTTCTTCTCATCGTCGGCCTCATCCTGGTTCCCCGGCTTCTCGATTATGTGGGCAGGTTCAAGAGCGATGAAATGCTGCTGGTGACTGTCGTGGGGCTCTGTTTCGGCGTTTCGCTCGTCACGGTGAAGCTCGGCTACAGCGTGGCGCTCGGGGCGTTCCTGATCGGGGCCATCGTCGCGGAGGTGCGCCAGATCGCAAAAATCGAAGCGCTCATGCATCCCGTGCGCGATCTCTTCAGCGCCGTGTTCTTTGTCTCGATCGGCCTGCTGATCGACCCGCACCTCATCGTGAAATACGCCTGGCCGATCCTGATCATCACGGCGGTGGTCGTGGCGGGGAAAGTCTTCACCTGCACGCTGGGGTGCTTCCTTTCCGGGAACGACACCCGCACGTCCATGAGGGTGGGGATGGGTTTGGCGCAAATCGGCGAGTTTTCTTTCATCATCGCCTCGCTCGGGCTCACGCTGAAGGTCACGAGCGATTTCATCTATCCCATCGCGGTGGCGGTCTCGGCGCTCACCACCCTGCTCACCCCGTATCTCATCCGCAGTTCGGATGGCGTGGTGCTTCTGATCGACCGGTTTGCGCCGCGCGCCCTGCTCGATACGATGGAGACCTACACCAAGTGGGTGGGCGGCATCGGCCGGCAGGGAAAGGGCCACGTCGGTCGGAGAATCCTTGGCAAACTGGGGGCGCAAATCGCGGTCAACCTCCTTCTTGTCACGGGAATCTTTATCGCGGCGGCCTTCCTGCACCGGAAGGCGGTGTCTGCCTGGCCGCATTTTCCCGGCGGGGATGATGGCGTGAAGGCCGTCCTGTGGGTGGCCGCGCTGCTCGCCAGTTTTCCCTCCCTCATCGCGGTATGGCGCAAGATGGAAGCGGGGGCCATGATCATTGCCGAGATCAGCGTGAATGCCCGGTCGGCTGGACCGGGGGCTTCCGCCTTCCAATCGGCGATTTCCGGGGTCATCACCGTCGTCGGCACGGGAATTTTGATTTTGCTGCTGCTGTTGTTGAGTTCCACGATCCTCCCCTCCAGGAATGTCCTGATCCTCGGGTCGGCGATTGTTGTCGTTTCGGGATTCCTGCTTTACCGGGTGTCCGTGAAGTTTTACGCGGGGGCGCAATACGCGCTGAATGACACTTTCGCGACTCCTGCCGATCCGGCATTGCCTCATCAGGAAAACCTCCCCCCGTTGTTGAGGCACGCCAAACTGGAAACTGTCGAGGTGCGTCCGGATACCCGCGCTGCGGGGAAAATGATCTCCGAACTGCGCCTGAGGTCCGAGACCGGGGCCAGCGTGGTCGGCATCGAACGGAAAGGCGAAAGTCTCGTCAACCCGCCTCCCGATGAAGAGCTGCAGCAAGGCGACCAGGTGCTGCTCATCGGAACCGCCGAGCATCTCGCTGCCGCAAAGAACCTGCTTTCCACAAAAAAAGAAAACGGCTGAGCAGGGCCTTCCGAGACCGACGATGGGGCGATTGTTGGCAAGGATTGCGCCTGCGGCATTTCACGGAGATTTCACAGGCGTTTCATCAGGATTTCACGCGGCCCGGCCAGTGTGCGGCCATGAAATTTTTCTTCGCGTCCCTCTTCGTGGCCACCCTGTGCGTGCCGATGCGCGCCGAGAATCTTTCCGGAGCGACTGTCACTCTTCCTTATGGCGAGTTGCGGGATTTGATCGAAGCGGTCTCGCTGCCCGCCACGGATCTTCTCGTCGAGCGCTCGGATTGGGCGCTCGTCCTCCCCGCCACGTATGCTCCGCTCGCCGTCGAGGGCAACTGCGAGTTTTTCCCGGGCGACTCGAAAAATGAACTCCGGCTCCGCAAGGAACTCTGCCGCGGGGAGCCGCCCAGTGTCCGCGTCTTTTACCAAAAACCAGAAACCACCAAAAAACCATGACCGTCCTCCGTCTCTTCGCCATCCTGTTCATCACCGCCTGCACAACTGTCGCGTGGTTCCTCCTCGGAACAGCGCTCAATGTGCGCACCAGCCAATCCGGCATGAGCGCGGCCCAATCCGTGCTCGGCGGGTGGGGGCCCCCCATCGTGCAGGGCCACCCGCAGGCCTGGTATCAGTCTCCCGGAACGGGAGATGGAAAGGCCTGGATTCGTCCCACCGGAAGTGAAGTGGACATTTCGCTGGCTTACGAGCCGCGCCAAAAGGGTCTTCTTTGGTATCGCACCTTCGCGGCGGGGTTTCGCGGCGAATATGCGTTCACCAATCCGACCCCCATCCCGCAGACGATTTACGTCCAGTTTTCCCTGCCCTCCGCCGATGCGGGATACAACGAGTTTTCGTTCACTCTCAACGGCAAGCCCACGACGGCCAATGTCACGGGAAAAACACCGATCACCGAAGCGGCGGTCGTGGAGGCCGGGGGCACGGCCACCCTCATGGTCGCCTACAAAACCCGCGGCCTCGATCGCTGGACGTACAGTTTCGGACCGGAGTCGCGCGTGCAGAACTTCCTGCTCCACATGGGCGCGGACTTTGAGGAAATCGACTTTCCCGCCGGCTCCCCCACCGAACGCAAACGTTCGGGAAGGGGATGGGACTTGGTCTGGTCCTATCCCGATGAGATCGGCGCGCGGCCGGTGTCGATGGACATGCCGAAAGTCTTGAACCCCGGACCGGTGGCCTCCCGGATCGCCTTTTTCGCGCCGGTCTCGCTCGTGTTCTTCTTCAGCGTCCTGGTCGTCGTCTGCCTGATCCAGAAGGTCGACCTGCATCCCATGAACTTTTTCTTCCTGGCCGCCGGATGCTTCGCCTTCCAGTTGCTCTTCGCCTACCTCGTCGATGTCATCCCGCTGGGGATCGCGTTCTTCCTCTCTTCCGCGGTGTCGCTGGTCATGGTATCCGGATACCTGTTCCTCGCCCGCGGAGCGCGGCTCGCAAAATTCGCCGCCGCCTCGCAGTTCGCCTACATGGTCCTGTTTTCCTACAGCTTCTTCTTCGACGGGCTGACCGGACTGACCATCACGATCGGCGCGATCATCACCCTGGGGATCCTGATGGTGACGACGGCCAAGGTCAATTGGTCGGAAAAATTTTCGCGCCGGCCACTTCCGCCTTCCTTGGGGGGCCGCGCCTGATCGCATGAGGGAAAAGCCGCATTCTCCCGCGAAGGCGCGAAGAGAAACCAGGAGGGCTCACGCCGGGACGCGGGGGCGCAGAGGCCGGGCGAAGGAACCCTGCGCGCTTGTTTTCCCGGCGCCTTTGCGGGAGGTCTTCTCCATGACCCGGAGGCAATTCATCGGGTCCGCAATCCTTGCTTTGCCGGCAATTTTTGTCGGCACGCGGATTTTCGCCGGGTTCCAGTCCTGCACTGTTAACCGCAAAACGATTTTTCTGGGGGGACTTCCCCCGGAATTTGATGGAATCCGAGTGGCGCTTCTTTCCGATTTCCATCATGGCAGGCTGGTCTCCTCGCAAAGGATCCGGGATTCGGTGAGGTTGGCGAACTCCCTGACGCCGGATCTCATCGCTCTCACGGGAGATTATGTCCACCGCGGAAAAGAATGGGTTGGGCCCTGCTTTCGCGAACTCGCGGGCCTGCATGCTCCGCTCGGTGTCTTCGGAGTGCTCGGAAATCATGACCATTACTCGGGAGCAGAGGCGTCTGTCCGGACCGCGATGAAGCGCGCCGATATTGTGGACCTCACCAACTGCGGCATCGGAATCCGACGAGGAAGCGGAACTCTGCACGTCGGCGGTGTCGGAGACCTCTGGCAGGAAAAACAGAAGCCCGGCCCGGCATTGGCGGGTGCTGCGCGTGCGGAATCCGCGATTCTGCTGAGTCACAATCCCGACTATGTCGAGCATATTCGCGATGAGCGTGTCGGTGTGGTGCTCAGCGGACACACGCATGGAGGCCAGTGTGTCTTTCCGCTGATCGGCGCTCCGATCCTTCCATCCCGCTTCGGCCAGAAATATGCCTCCGGCCTATGCCAGGGTCCAAGCGCCAGAGTTTTCGTCACGACGGGAGTCGGACACAGTTTCCCGCCGATCCGGGTGAATTGCCCGGCAGAGGTCGCCCTGCTGACCCTGAGATGCGCCCGCCAGCCGGTTCCGCCTTCCTTGGGGGGCCGCGCCTGATCGCATGAGGGAAAAGCCGCATCCTCCCGCGAAGGCGCGAAGAGAAACCAGGAGGACTCACGCCGGGACGCGGGGGCGCAGAGGCCGGGCGAAGGAACCCTGCGTGCTTGTTTTTTCGGCGTCTTTGCGGGAGGTCCTCTCCATGACCCGGAGGCAATTCATCGGGTCCCTTGTGACAAAATCGTCACAAGGCAGCCATTGTCTTCCTTGTGAACCGGAGGCATTTCTGAAAGGAAGAAGAAAGAGCCACTTTGAAAAAAACCGTCCAAGAGTATATCGACGAGACGCCGCTCTGGCCGGATGGAACCTCTGTCCCACAGGTTCCCATGACCATCATGCAGTGGCAGATCTGGGGCCTGGCCACGGCGGGGAAATTCTTTGAAGGCCTGGTGGTTTTCATGACCGGGGTTGCGCTCCCGCTCATTGCCATGGAGTTTCGACTGGGCGATGCCGAAAAAGGCATGGTCGGATCCGCCACGCTGTTCGGCATCCTTGTCGGAGCCACGGCCTTGGGCAGTCTTGCGGACCACTTGGGACGAAAGCAACTTTTCATTGCCGAGATGATTTTGTTCCTCGTCTTCCTGGTGGCGATGACCTTCAGCCCGACGTTCCCGCTTCTCCTCCTCTTTCTCTTCGGCATGGGCCTTGCGCTCGGCTGCGACTATCCGACCGCGCATCTTGTCATTTCCGAGAGCATTCCCAGCAATTGCCGCGGCCGCCTGGTTCTGAGCGCCTTTGCGTTCCAGGCGGTCGGGGCCCTCGTCGGGACGGCGATCGGATACATGATCCTCAAATCCCACGAGAGTCTCGGGGACTGGCGCCTCATGTATGCAACGGCGATCCTCCCGACGATCCTGGTCGTGATCGGACGGTTTTTTGTCACCCAGAGCCCGCAGTGGCTCATGTCGCGCGGGCGGATCGGGGAAGCAGAAAAAGCGATCCTGCGCCTGCTGAGGCGCGAGCCGCCGTATCCGAGCAAAATCTCCCTTCAGGAAGTGCCCGACGATGAGCCGGAACACGAGCGGCACAAATCGAAATTCGCCAAACTCTTCAACAGGAAAAACCGGCGCGCCACGATTCTGGCCTCGGTGCCATGGTTTCTCCAGGATCTTGGAACCTATGGCATCGGGATTTTCACCCCCACGATTCTCGGCGCGATCCTGGGGCATTCGAATCTCCGCGAGCCGAACCTCGCCGCGGTCATCCACAACGACATGATCGCCGCGAAGGGTGCCGCTTTTCTGGATGTGCTCCTCTTGGCCGGCATTGTTTGCGCGGTCTTCCTGGCGGACAAACTCGGACGCATGAAGCTTCAGGTCTTCGGGTTTTTCGGCTGTGCGGCGGGGCTTCTTCTGGCCGCATTTTCCACGCACATGGCGCCCGGCACCGGGCAAACCGTTCTGATTTTCGCGGGGTTCATGCTCTTCAATTTCATGACGAACCTCGGCCCGAATGCGATGACCTACCTGATCGCCGGAGAGGTCTTTCCGACGAAGATCCGCGGCTCGGGAGCAGGCTTCGCGGCCTCGTTCGCAAAGATCGGCGCCGTCACGACCGCCTTCCTGTTCCCCATCCTCCTGAGCGATATCGGAACGTCCGCTCTTCTTTATGTCCTCGTGGGCACATCGATTCTGGGCGCCATCGTCACCTGGCGCTTCGGCATCGAAACCATGGGCGTCAATCTCGAAAACATCGGACGCATCAAAGCCCGCGGGCACTCCGGCCCGGGTGCCCCCGATCGCGCCGAGGAGCATCCCGCCGGCGGAACGGCAGGGGGACCGTAGCCCCGTTGATCTCAAGGCCGTTCATGCCAAACTCGACCGACTCGCCAACGGAGAAGCTGTCTCGAGGATTTCAACAGAACTCGCCTGCGTACAAAACGACCTAGAGTTTTTGAAAGGCATCCGTCGCCGGGTCGACTTGCCAGGCGAGGGAACACTTACCTGCTGTCCCTCTGATCAACCCCCGACCACCGGGAAATACAGGGCACTCATTCCATTGTTTTTGATTTGCCTGATTTTTAGTGGCCATTAGTGGTTTATAGATTCATTGCAGGTTTATGTCCTTGGTGTTTCCACACCATTCAATTTTCTGATGAATGCCCGAGCGTTTTGCAAATGTAAATCTTTTTGAACCACACGCCAGGGCGGTATTGAGATTTGTTCTCATTGAGCTATTGACATCGATCCTCATTTAATGAAGTTTTCTTCCGGATGAAGACATGGAGCACAGCCATTTTGGCAGTTTGCGCCGCATGGGCGGCCCATTCGGGAAACGGCGCGGAATCAACGACGAAGGCGGAAGGGGCACCTTTTTTGGAAAGGGAGCAGGTCCTGGGAGACTGGTCCGGTATGCGACCGATCCTTGCCGATCATGGCGTGGAAATTTTCGGAGGGTATACGGTGGAAGTTTGGGGGAATACGACCGGCGGCTTGAAGACCGGGACGGTTTACACGGGGCTTTTGGATTTCGGAGCCGAGGTCGATCTGGAAAAGGCCATCGGATGGCAGGGGGCGACCGTCAGCACGACGTGGCTCTTGTTGAGTGGCCGCGACGCCAGCGAGGATCTGGCGGGAAATTTCCTCACGATTTCGAATATCGCGGGCTTCAACACACTTCGCCTGTTCGATCTTTGGTTTCAACAGAACCTCCTGGATGACAGGATCTCCATCCGGCTGGGCCAGATCTCCGCCGATTCGGAGTTTGTGATTTCCGATTATTCCGGCCTCTTCATCAACGGGACATTCGGCTGGCCGGCATTTGCCTACATGAACATTCCGGAGGGCGGCCCCGGCTACCCGATGGGAACCCTCGGTGCCCGGATCGCCCTGAATCCAGTCGATTGGTTCACATTTCAGAGCGCGGTCTTTCAAGGCGATGTCTTCGCGCAGGATGTCAATCGTCACGGCTTCCGCTGGCGGCTCGACGCGCAGACCGGCTACACGTTCCTGAACGAGGCGCAGTCCGCTGGAACCACCGCGATGAGGAAACCGGGCTTCCCGGCCAGCTCAAGCCGGGCGTCTGGTTCCAGGCCGGGCAAAGCGCCGATGCCCTGGAAGAATCCACGCATTCCGGCAACTCGGGCTTTTATCTCATCCTGGACCAGATGCTCTACCGCGAGCCGGGCGAGCCGTCCATCGCAGACCCCGGGAAAGACGCCATTGTCGATGGCAAGGAAACGAAGAGCTTCAAGGTCCCGGTCGCCATCGAAAAATCCGACCAGGGACTCGGATGGTTCGGACGCGTGGCCTTCACGCCGTCCGACCGCAACTTCATCAACTTTTATTTCGACACCGGCCTCAGTTACAAGGGGCTCATTCCGACCCGGGACAACGACACCGTCGGCATCGGGTTCGGCTACGCCCAACTGAGCGATGGAGCCCGCAACTCTCTCCAGGATGAAGGCTCCGCTCCCATCGGCGCGGAGATGGTCATCGAGTTCACCTACCAGGCCGCGATCACCCCCAGGCTCGTCGTGCAGCCCGACCTGCAATACATCATCAATCCCGGCGGCACCACCGATCTCAACAACGCGCTGGTGATTGGAGGCCGCGCGTCCATCACGTTCTGACCATATCATCCCATGAAAAAATTCCTTCTATCATTTCTGCTGGCAACCGGTGTCGTCCAGGCCGCCAACTCCCCGGATGAGGTCAAAGCCCATCTCGTGGCCAAATTGGACGGGGTTGGCACCCAATCCGCGAGCTTCGTCAAAAATGCGGCGGAATATGCCGGCCTCGCCCAAGCCAACGGCTCGATCGAGGCCGCCCACAAAGCGGATCCGAAAAAAGTCGAAAAGCTCGTGGAAAAAATGCGGGAGAATTACAAGGGCATGGACAGCTTCGGCTACGAGACGATCGAAGGAATCGGCGCCTGGCTGGCGCTTGCCGCGAGCGCGGCCATTTTCGCCATCTCGCGCACCCTCCTCTCCGGACTCGCCCGTTACGGCGAAGTCCTCGAAGCGGCCATCTCGCTCATGGCCATCGCCATCCTGCTCATGGTCACGAACTGGGTCTTTCACAAATACTACTGGACCGGATGGAATGCCCGGCTTCGCCAGCTCAGCAAGTCCGCGGCGAAGCCCAAGGCTCCCTGGCTGGAATCCGCCGCGCTGGTCGGTGTCGGCTTCATGACGATCTTCCGCGAGGGATTCGAGACGACCCTCTTCATGCAGTCCCTGATTCTCGAAGCGGGAATGGGGCCGGCCGGCGCCGGGCTGTGCATCGGCGGAGCCCTCATCGCCCTTCTTGGATTTTCCGTCTTCTTCCTCGGCGCAAAGCTTCCCTATCGCAAAATGCTCGTCGTCACCGGAATCCTGGTCATCTTCGTGCTCTTCGCCTTTTCCGGATCGACCGTCCGGATTCTGCAAACGGTCGGGTGGCTTCCCATTCATCCGGTCCCGGGACTTTCCCTTCCGAATTGGACAGGCGTGTGGTTGGGTCTCTATCCAACATTCGAGGGACTCCTGGTTCCGCTCCTCGTCCTGGGTTATGTGTGCGGGGCCTGGATTTGGGTCAAATGGGCCGCGCGCTCTTCCCTGCTTCCGGAGACCCCGGCGGAAAAAAACGGCCCGCTGTGCGAAGTCGGATAAACCCGAAAACCGTTTGCCTCTGCGCTCACTGCGCCTCTGCGTGAGGAATCGCTGGATTCGGGCTCAACGCCCGGACGATCAGCGCGGTGGAATTGTCGCGCCCGGACCGGGCCACCGCCTCCCGCACAAGTTGATCCGCGGCATCGCCGCCTTCATCCAGAAGTCCCGGCAGTTGGTCGTTGTAAACCGCATCGGTGACCCCGTCGGTGCAAAGAAGAAACCGGTCCCCCGGTTCGAACCCCACCGCCCCGACCTGCGGATTGACAAACTGGTGGCCGGCTCCCAGCGCGGCTTGCAGGACGTTGCGGCGGGGATGGTTTTTCGCCTCCCGCTCGTTCAATTGCCCGTTGCGGAAAAGCCAGCCCACATGGGTGTCGTCCCGGGTGAGTTGTTTCACCCCCCCCGCGGCGGGAAGGTAGTAAATCCGGCTGTCGCCGATGTGCCCGAAATACATCCATTGCCGGCTGAACCAGCAGAGGCTCAGGGTCGCCCCCATGCCCGAGCATTCCTCATAACACGCGCCGAGATAGAGAAGCGCCTTGTGAATTTCGTCGAAGAGTTCCTCGATCACCTCCGTGAACCCGGAGGAGATTCCGGCGGCGCTTTGCTTGAACAACGGCGGCAGCATCTTCGTGATTTTTCCCACGGCGATCCGGCTGGCGAATTCCCCCGCCATCGCCCCCCCCATCCCGTCGCTGACAGCGAACACGAAGTCCGCAGCCTGTCCGTCGGCATCCCCGATTTTTCCCAGATAGCGGACTTCGCGCGCATCGATGGCAAGACCGAGAAAAGCATCCTCGTTGTTCTTGCGGACGCGCCCCCGGTCGGTGTGGCCGGACCAGGCGAGGTGGAAAGGACATTCGTTGGGGAGCGGCGTCCCGCCCGCGTGTGGCGCGACCATCCCGGTTGCCATGCCTGGTCTCAAAACGGGCGGGGCGCCCGTTCTCCCCGAGTGATGGGCATCGTCACGAGCCGGCATGGCGGTCACCCAGAATGGTTGCGAACTCGAAGTCGATCAAACAGAACCGTCCGTCCGTCTGCCGGTAGGTGACATTACGCATGTCCGCATCGTCGTGCCGGACCCCGTATTCGAGCAGTTCGTCGAAAAGTTCGCGGCAACGCTTGTCATCCAAATGGTCCACCCGGCTCCCGCAGTTGGTGGTGACCATTTTCAGGTTCACCGGGTCGGCCTCGATCAGGCGCGGCACGAACGGACAGCCGCGCTCCTCGAGATATTTGAGCACCCTCACCTCGGTGGCGAATCGCTCCTCCGCCTTCGGCCCGCGGAACTGCTTGTGGACACGCCCGTCATACCCGAGCCGCACGGTCGCCCGGAGCGTATCCTTCACCTGGTTCATCGCCAAAAAGCATGGCCGCTATACCACCGCCTAGGCAAGCGGCGATTTTGCGTGGAGAATCGCTGGATTCGGGACAAACCTATAAACCGCTAATGGCCACTAAAAATCATGCCGTCATTAAAACATGAAGCCGGAGAGGAACTTCTGCAAACCCGACCATTCACCCCGCAGGGGAATGGTGCTTATTTCGCAACACTCTGTCAATTAGTGGATTTTAGTGGAATTCAGTGGTTCAACTGCGGAAATTTGGTTTATTCCCGTCCGATGCTCGTGTAGGTGAAGCCGAATTCGCGGACCGTGACCGGATCGAGGAGGTTGCGCCCGTCGAAGAGGAGCGGGGTGTGCAGGGTTTTTTTCAATTCCGCCAGATCGACCGCCGCGAAAGACTTCCATTCGGTGGCGATGACCAGCGCCTCGGCCCCTTTTGCGGCCTCCAGAGGGGAAGAGGCCAGGACGGCCCCTTCGACGAGATGGAATTCCTTCGCTTTCTCCATGCCTTTCGGATCGAACACGCTGACCTCGGCGCCTTCCGAGATCAGATCGTTCACGATCTCGACCGCCACCGACGAGCGGACATCGTCGGTGTCCGGCTTGAACGTGAGACCCCACACCGCGATCTTTTTGTCTTTGAGCACCCAGAGCGCCTCGCGGATCTTCGCGATGAAACGATCCCGCTGGGTGCGGTTGATCCGCTGCACTTCCTTGAGGAGCGTGAAGGGTACGCCCAAGTTTTCGCTGATGGCGATGAAGGCCGCGATGTCCTTGGGAAAACACGAGCCGCCGTATCCGACACCGGCATTGAGGAAATTGCGTCCGATGCGGCGGTCCATCCCGATCCCATCGGCGACTTTCTCGACATTCGCGCCACTGGCCTCGCAGATCTGGGCCACGGCGTTGATGTAGGAAATTTTCAGGGCCAGGAAGGAATTGGCGGCATGCTTGATCAATTCCGCGGAATTGATGTCTGTCACCAGCACGGGCGCCATGAACGGCTCGTAAATCTTCTGCATCAGGGCGATGGCGCGCTCGCTGTTTCCGCCGATCACAATCCGGTCCGGCTTCATGAGGTCGGCAACGGCGCACCCTTCGCGGAGGAACTCGGGATTGCTGACCACGTCGAACTCCGCGCCGGTTTTGTTGTAGCGCCGGATCGTGTCCGCGACCTTCTCGCCGGTCTTCACAGGCACGGTGCTCTTGTCCACGACCACGCGATACTGGCCGGGTTTCAGAACCGCGGCGATTTCACGGGCCACTTTTTCAATGTAGGACAGGTCCACGCTGCCATCCGCCTGGGGCGGGGTCGGGACGGCGATGAAGACCACGTCCGAATTGTCCACGCCCTCCTGCGTGCTTGTGGTAAAACTCAGTCTCTTCGCCGAAACGTTCTGGTGGATCAGTTCCTCCAGGCCCGGCTCGTAGATGGGAACGTTGCCTGCCAGCAGCGATTCCACCTTGCGCTGGTCGTTATCCACGCAGATGACATGATGGCCGACTTCCGCGAAGCAGGCGCCTGAGACGAGGCCGACATAGCCGGAACCAATAATACAGAGTTTCATAGAAAATTTGAGACGATGGAAAAGAGGCGAACTCAATCGCCCGAAGGGGCGATGGGGCTCGTCGATTGACTGAATGCCAGCGGCAAGGTGACACGCGGAGCATCCTTCAATGTCATGACCAGAAGGAGCCCGATCTCCCGGTCTCCGCCGTCGTTGTCGCGCACCTCCGCCCCAACCGACGCGATCCAACTGGAGAGGTCCCGGTGGACCATGTAGCGCTGATATTGGAACACTTTGGAAACAAACTCGTACTGCTCGTAAAGGCTGAAGGCCCAGTGGTCGTTCATCCTCCAATACGTGAAGAAATTGAGCTGGCTGTCATCGGCGAAGAAGGAGTTTCCATCGATGTAGCGGTGACCGATGCTGAGGGACCAATCCCGGGTGGGCATGAAACTCAGCGACGTGTTGACCTCCGTGAATCCCTCTTCCGTGACGGGAAGCTGCGAAACGACCGTGAGCCCCGCCCAGGGCACCGGACGGAATCCTATGACGTTGAAAACATTCGAGACCGGTCCATCGGAATACGGATTGTCCAGATTGACATCCATGAACGTGTCCAGCGAGAACCACTGGAAAGTCCTGTTGTCGCGCCGGGTTTGGAGCCGCTGGCGGACCCCCAGCCGCACGATGTTCCACGTGTCGATCGAGTCCACCGCTGTGAACTGCGGGAAATTGAGCGGGAGAAGCTGCGTGGACTCGACGACCCGGTCGAACTGATAGATGTCGCTCGGGCTCGGGCCGAAGTTATAGACACCGGAATAATTGACGTAGGGCTGGACGACATGCCGCAGCCCATCCAGGCCAAGCCAGCGGTTCTGGACCTTCTCGAAGGCCCGGGAGAATTTTGTGGAGACCTCGAAGCCGTAGTTTGCAACCACCCGGAAAACCGCGCCCTTGTTCTGAAGCGTCGGAGAGGGGTTGTTGAGCGGGGTGGAATTGAAGGAGGGGTTGATCACTGTGGGCAGGCCGGTCACCGGATCGATGGCCGTATCCCCGCCGGACTGGGTGAGAAACGTTCCGCTCTGGCTGTAGTAGGTGCCACGAATCCCCACCTTCGGGATCACGGAAAGCCAGCCAAAATACGTTTTCGGAAGCGACCACTGGTGGAAAGTGTCGAAACGGACGGCCCCGTAGTCGGGATATTCGGTCTCGTCCGCGGACGGGTTGTTCGAAAATGTCCTGCGGAGGTTCGCCACGCCGGTTTCCCCGTCGTAGTTCACGGGAAGGCCGAAAAATTGCATCTGCTTGAAATCGGCGACAAATTCCGGCAGGCGTTCGGTGACATCCTGGAAGTCATTCATCTGCCAGCGCGCGATGAGGTTCAGCGTATACGCCTCGTCCCATTTTGTGAGCGAGAGAACGTTGTCCGGCTGGGGGTCGATCCGGAATTCGCCGGGGTAGAAATCCTCGAGGAAATCCACATCGCTGAGGAGGTTGATGTCCGCCGTGGCGTAGATGTCGTCGGTCAGGAACAACCGTTGCTGGAACGAGACACGGTAGCGGTTGGTCGTGCGGGTTTCGGCGGGTTCTCCCGGCGCCTCGACCGTGGTGACATCCTTGGTCTCAAAGACATAATCGGTGCGCAGGTTCCCGTAGCTGCGGTCGTTTTTCCCGTATTCCATCTTGGCGTCAAATCCCAGCGAGGGGCCGAATTCCGATCTCCAGTCCGCCCGGACAGTGGCATCGACGCCGGTGACGAGGGGAAAGCTGTAGGCCGTGAGCAGGTAGGCTCCCCACCGGCTGTCGTAACCCGGCAGGAACGCAAAACCGGTGTTGTTGATGTTCGCAAAAAGGTAGGGAAACCAGAAGATGGGTGTCCGCCCGATATAAACCGTGGAATTGGAAAACACGGCGCGGCTGTCGGTGTAGATGCGCATCGAGCGGGATTTCACGTGGAAGTCCGGCTTCGAGTTGTCATCGGTTGTCAGCACGCCGTCCCTCACGCGGAATTCGCTCTGGGACATCGCCCGGAAATTGAAGGCGTGGAAGAGCATCGGGTAATGGGAGCCCGAAAACTCGAGGGCGCGCATCTGCTTGCTCTCGAGGTTGAAAAGCGCGCGCTGTCCGGTGAGCACTTCCTTGGGGGTGTATACGCGGATGTTTCCCACCAGGAGGACGTCGCGGGTCTCCGGGTTGTACTCCGCGTAATCGCAGTAGATGCTGTATTCCTTGTAATGAATCTGGACGTTGTCCTCGGCCACCGCGACACCCTCCTCGAAGCGCGTGTTTCCGTCGGCCGTGATCTCGACCGGGACGTCTCCAAAACTCCCAAAATTGCCGATGCCGCCGATCTGGGCACGCAGCCCGGCCAGCGAAACAGTGAGAACAAAACAAATGACGGCAACTTTCCTCATTAAAACCGCCAACCTAGAGGTCCATGCCGGTCGTTCAAGGAGAAAATGGACCGCCGGACCGCCGGATTCCTCACGCCAGAGCCTTGGCATACCGCTCTTCCACGAACGGCCAGTTCACGATATTCCACCATGCGGTCACATAATCCGGGCGGCGGTTTTGATATTTGAGGTAGTAGGCGTGTTCCCAAACATCGAGGCCGAGCAGGGCTTCCTGCCCGTCGAGCAGCGGGGGATCCTGGTTCGGCGTTGAGACGATGGAGGGTTTGCCATCCTGGACCACCAACCACGCCCAGCCACTGCCGAAGCGCTTCAATGCGGCGCCGGTGAATTGCTTTTGAAATTCCGCGAACGATCCGAACGATTTCCGGATCGCCGCGGCCAGCGCGCCCGAGGGTTCGCCGCCGCCTTTGGGCGACAGCATGAGCCAGAACAGGCTGTGATTCAGATGCCCGCCGACATTGTTCCGCAGACCGGCGCGGAGGGATTCCGGGGCCTTGTCGAGATGGAGCAGCAACTCCCCGGGACTGAGTTTCGCGAGTTCCGGCTGGTCGGCCAGAAGCTTGTTCGCATTCGTGATGTAGGCCTGGTGGTGCTTGTCGTGGTGGAGGCGCATGGTTTCCGCATCGATGGCGGGTTCGAGGGCCTCATACGGATAGGGCAGCGGGGGCAATACGTACGGGCCCGACGGCCCGGCCGGGGAAGGAGACTGGGCAACGAGGCGGTCGTTGAAGAAGGCGGTGACGGCCGAAGCGAGACCGAGGCGGAAGAGGCCGCGGCGGGTGAAGGATGGTGTGTTCATTGGATAAAAACTAGCCGTCGCCGGCCGCCGCGCAAGTGCCGTCCCATGTATCTTGTCCGGACGTTCTCCCAATCCTCTTGCGAAGAGGCTCCTGCTCGCATAGCACGGACTGGTGAATATTTATGCGCGGGCACTCCGGTATTTCCGGCCATTCCTCTGGCCGACGCTGGGCGGGGTCCTGCTCACATTCGCCGCCATCGCGTTCAACCTGCTCAAGCCCTGGCCGTTCAAGTATATCGTGGACGGCGTGCTCGACCCGACGAAAGGCGCCTCCAGCGCGGGGGCGTTTGTACACCAGTGGTTCGGGGACAACAATCCCGCCGGCGCCGTCCTGGGGCTCTCCCTGGTGATGGTCGCCATCAGCCTGCTGGCCGGCCTGGTAAACATGGCCTCGAATTATCTCTTCATCCGCGTCGGCCTGCGCGCGCTGTTGCAGCTGCGCACCGACCTTTACGCGACGCTGCAATCCCTGCCCCTCAAGTTCCACGATTCGAGGCGAAGCGCGGATTCGAGCTTCCGGGTGGCCTACGATTCCCAGAGCATCCAGACGATCTACAACAAAGGCTTCGCGACCATCCTGTCTTCCGTGGTCATGCTGATCGCCGCGCTGGTCGTGATGTTCCGGATGAATTGGCCGCTGACCCTGACATCGCTCATCATCCTGCCATTCGTCGTCCTGGCGATCCGTTTTTATGCCGAACGGGTGCGGAAGCAATCCACGACCATCCAGGAGCGCGAGAGCGATCTGCTCACGCTGGCGCAGGAGGGGTTGAGCCAAATCCGGTTGGTGCATGCTTTCGGGCGCGAGGCATTCGAAGTGCGCCAGTTCCGCCGCCGGGCCGCGCAAAGCCTCGAGGCCAACATGCGGTTGAACATGACATCGGTGGCGAGCGCGCTGGTTGTCGGGACGCTGATGTCCGTCGGAACGGCGCTCATGTATTATGTCGGTTCGATCCAGGTGTTGAAGACCGGGGGGGCTTTCACGCTGGGCGATCTGCTGGTGTTCGCCTCCTACCTGCTGATGCTCTACCAGCCATTGGAGCAGTTGACCTATACGGCGTGGGCATTGGAAGGTGCCGCCGCGGGAACCGCGAGGTGCTTCGAGGTTTTGGACCGCGACAACGATGTGCCCGATGCCCCGGATGCGAAAGCCATCGGGTCGGTCAACGGGCGCATCGAATTCCGCGGGGTATCCTTTGGCTATACCGAGGGGCGGATGATTTTGAAAGACGTCGGATTCACGGTGGAGCCCGGACAGACGGTGGCGTTTGTCGGAGGCACAGGGACCGGCAAGAGCACGCTTTTGAGCCTGGTGCCCAGATTTTATGATCCGGGGACAGGCGCGGTTTCCCTTGATGGAAACGACCTCCGGAGCCTCACAAAAAAAAGCCTGCGGTCCCAGATTGGGATGGTCTTGCAGGACACCCTGCTCTTTTCGACCACGATCAAAGAGAACATCGCCTACGGCAAACCCGGGGCGACCGACGGGGAGATCATCGAGGCCGCGCGGCGGGCACAGGCGTATGATTTCATCATGCAGATGCCGCAGGGGTTTGAAAGCCCGGTCGGCGAGCGCGGCGGGCATCTGAGCGTCGGCCAGCGCCAGAGGATCGGGATCGCCCGCGCGTTCTTGAAAGACGCCCCGATTCTTCTTCTCGATGAGCCGACCAGCGCGCTCGATCCCACCACCGAGCATGCGATCATGGGAACGATTTCCGAATTGATGCGCGGGCGTACGACCCTGATCGTCACCCACCGCCTCGCGACCGTGCATGCGATCGGGCGGATCATCGTCCTCAAGGAAGGCCGCATCGTCGAGGACGGGACGGGACCCGGGCTGGTCGCCAAGGGAGGCATCTATGCCGCGCTCTACCGCGACGCCCAGGCGGGGTAACCCATTTCGCATTCCGCATTTTCCAAACCGCGACAACGAAACCATCACCCAGAATGTCTATGATGCCCTCGGCAGGGTGGAAAGGCAGTTCCTGCACGGGGACACGAACAAGACGTTCCATCTTTACTATTCGGGCCGCGACAATTTCGAGGTGAACCCGCAGGGCGCGGCGGCACACTATTATTTCGATGAGCGCGGGAGGGCTGCGGGAAGCAAGGACCCGGAGGGCAACCTGACCAGTATCGGGTATGACGGACAGGACCGCGTGACCTCGCGCACGTCTGGCGCGGGAGAAACCACCGTCTATCACTTCGACAATGCCAGCAACCTCACGCAGATCGACCACCCGCGCGGGGGCGGCAGCACGGTCATGACATTCGACAGCCTCAACCGGCTGGATCTCGTCACCGACCCGAATGGAATCCAGACGGATTACGTGTATTTCGGGAGCGGCAACGACGCGGGCAAAGACCGCCCGCAGTATATCAAGGCGGCCTATGGGACCGCAGAGGAATCGGTCACGACGTATGCCTACATCCCGAGCGGGTTGGCGGTCGGGCGCGTGTCCTCGATCACGGACGGCGACGGGCTTGTCACCTCGAAAACTTGCGATGCCAACGGGCACCCGAACATCACCACTCTGCCGGGCGGGTTCACGGTGGACGAGGACTACAGCGTGCGGGGCAATCTGGATGCCGTCACTGATGCGAATAGCAAACGGACGACCTATTCCCACAACCAGCGCCGGCAGAGGACGGGCGAGGTTGCCGACACGACGGGAATCGCGGCGGCGGCAAACTCGACATTCGACAACCAGGCCCGTGTCGCCACGGTCACGCCGCCCGCCGACAATGGCGGGCAGCGACACGGCCACGACCTACACGCACAACGGGCGCGTGGCGAGCGAGACGGAACCGAGCGGCGATTCCGCCACGTTCAATTACCACGCGACAACCGGGCGGCTTTCGAGCGTGGTCTATTCCGGCACGGGTGGCGGGACGGTCAATTACACGGCCTATGATGGGAACGCCAATCTGCTTGCCCTCAACGAAAATGGGGCGAATGGGATCACGAGAACTTATGACGGGCTGAACCGTGTGACGAGTTACACGTTCGCAGGGCAGACCATCGGCTACCGGTATTACCCGAGCGGGAAGCTCGCGAATCTGATCTACCCCGGCGGGACTGAAACCGGGGTCGGCCATGTCGAATACACCTACAATGCCGATGGGAGGCTCTATCAGGTGATTGATAAACTCGACAGCACGAGCAGCCCGCGAACGACCACCTATTCATGGAACACGGACGGACGCCTGCAATCCATCACCCGCCCGAACGGGACGACACGGACGATTTCCTACGATTCGGCGGGCAGGCCGAACGGCATCACCGAAAGCTATTCCTACGACTCGCGCAACCGCCTCACCGGCATGGGCGTGACCGCCTACACGTATAACGCGGAGAACAACCGCATCGGCATCACGAGTCCCACCGAAACGACAACCCTCGTCGTGGATCCCGAAGGCGCGTTGCCGAAAATCCTCATGCGGACGAAAAACGGAGCGGGGCAACCCGCTACGTTTACGGGGCCGGTCTGCAATACGAGGTGAGCAGCGCGGGTGCCGCCACATATTACCATTACGATCAGACCGGGAACACCGCCGCCCTGACGAACCAAGCTGGAACGATCATATGCCTACGCCTCGAATCCGATTTCGTTTGCGGACCCAAGCGGATTTGGAGCGACAAATACTTTGAACGCCATCCAGACCGGCCTCGCCGTTCTCGGGTTCGTGCCGGGAATCGGCGCGGTGGCGGATATTGTCAACGCGGGGATTTCGGTGGCGAGGGGCAACTACCAAGGCATTTTCATTTAAATAGGTTTTTGCAAATCATGTTGTAGGGAAGTGAGATTTTCGTGGAGGAAAGTTCCCGGATGAAAGGCCAGGATTTGTCGGGGACGAGGCGGGATTTGAGGGCGATGAGGGCCCCTCGCAGGATGGCGAGATTGCCGTTGAGGTTGACGTTTTTTTTGTAGGCCGCCGCGATAATCGCGGGGGTTTTAGCCGAGATAAAATGAGGGATTCAGGGGCGATCATTCGCGGTGCGAGCGGGGTTTTTCGATTTGTGCGCGGGAAGCCTATGTGCGCGAAGGCTCCGCGGGAGGCCCGGAGGGCCTGCCGGCGGAGCCGCAGGTTTTTCAGCGGCTGGTGATTTTCGCGCTGGCGGCGGGGACTTGGCGCAAGGCGCATTGGACATGGGCGGCAGTGATGGAGGACTCTCCGAGTCTCGCGGCGGTGATCCAGGCGGCCTGGGCCAGGAGGTTGAGGGTTCGCGGGTTGCCTTCGCTGGCTTCGGCGAGGAGATCGACGGTGGCGGGCGCGAAGATCTCGCGGTCGAGTCCGGCGCGGCTGATGTGCCAGTTGATGCAAGGGGCGATCTCCTCGCGGGGCAACGGCAGGAGCTGGTGGGCGGCGCTCACCCGCGAGAACACCAGTCCCGCGAGAGCGGGACAGTCGTATGGTAGGGCAAGTCGAATGTGTGGCCGGGAGGCT
>Ga0172380_10002344_pt1 | contig 29476 bp, 23 predicted proteins | sample Leawe162metaG_FD_119747 | JGI IMG/M metagenome (GOLD analysis project Ga0172380, IMG submission 119747) | Leachate microbial communities from a municipal landfill in Southern Ontario, Canada - Leachate well 162 metaG | ecosystem: Engineered > Solid waste > Landfill > Unclassified | place... | reverse complement strand
TTTCATGAAAGCCATGATACTTGCCGCGGGTTTCGGCACCCGGCTGAGGCCCTATTCCCTGCTCAGGCCGAAACCTCTCTTTCCGGTGCTTGACCGCCCTCTGATACTGCGTCTTATCGCCCAGTTGCGGGAGGCGGGCAGTGACGCCATTCTGGTGAACTGCCATCATTTACGGGAACAGCTGGTCGATCTGCTCACCGGCCAGGATGGCATTTCTCTGCAGCAGGAGACGATTGAGCTGGGAACCGGGGGCGGCCTGCGCATGGCCCGGGACTTTTTCGGATCAGAGCCGGTGCTGGTGACCAACGGCGATATCTTTCATACCATTGATCTGGCCCGGGTTTATCAGGACCACCGCCGCTCAGGGGCTGACGCCACCCTGGTTCTCCATGACTGCCCGCGCTTTAACAATGTCGCGGTGGATGATCAACTGGACATTACCGCTTTTGGTGACAACGCAGCCGGTAAGAAAATGGCCTTTACCGGTATCCATGTCCTTGACCCGAACCTGCTGTCAATGATTGCTCCGGGCGTTTTCTTTAATATCATCGATTGTTACCGCTACTGGATGGCGCGGGGCAAAAGGATTCGCGCCCAGGTTGTCCACGACCACTTCTGGACGGATATGGGCACCCCGGCGGATTATCTGAACCTGCACCGGGTGCTGTTGACCGAGGAGCCGTTTAAAGGGGAGACGCCCTTCTATTACGGCAGCGGCGTGGCGATACCTGCTGATCTGCAGAGCAGGGACTGGCTGTGTGTGGGGTCCGGTGCCCGCATCGGCCGCCACTGCCGTTTAAGCCGGGTGGTGGTCTGGGATGGCGCCCAGGTGCCGGATGAAGCGATACTTGAAGATGTGATTGTGGTCTGATGGCAGAAAATACCAGAGAAAAAGAGCTGATCACCCACCTGCTGCGCAAAGCAGGTCTCCTGCCCGGCGGGACGTTGCCCCAGCTGGACAAGCTGAGCGGCGACGGCTCGGATCGCTCCTTTTATCGCCTCCGGATTGAGGGCGGGCGTTCCTTGATCGCCGTTTTCCCGTCGCCGACCCTGGCCAAGGGGATGGAAGAGCAGGCCGCGGCCTATGGCATCGGCATCCATCTGCATGGCCAGGGCGTCCCGGTGCCGGAGATTGCCGGCTATGACCAAAAAAACGGCCTGCTGCTCTTTGCGGATCTGGGCAATCTCCATCTGCAGGCCGTTGTCCGCGCGTCCAAGTCATTTGCCGAGGTGGAGCCGCTTTACCGCCAGGCCATTGACGGCCTGATCCGTTTTCAACTCGCAGGCGCGCGCAATTTTGATACCGGTTTCTGCTGGGATACTCCCCGCTATGACCTGGCGCTCATGCTCAGCCGGGAATCGGATTATTTCAGGTTTTCCTTTTGCCGGGATTACATGGGCAAAAGCGCCGATGATTCCCGGCTGCTGCTTGAACTGCAGCATATAGCCCGCCGGGCCGCCCTGGAACCGGCCCGCTATCTGCTGCATCGGGACTATCAATCCCGTAATCTGCTGGTGCATGACGGCAGAGTGCACATCATTGATTATCAGGGGGCCCGGCTCGGCCCCCTGGGCTATGATCTGGCCTCCCTACTGCTCGATCCCTACGCGGGGCTGAGCCGTGAGTCGCAGGAGGTGCTGTATGGTTATTATTATGACCGCATAAGCCGCGAACTTACGCTTGAGCCGGAGAATTTCCGGGCCGGTTATCATTGTCTGGCCCTGCAGCGCAATCTGCAGATTCTGGGCGCCTTTGCCTTTTTAAGTCAGATAAGGGGCAAGATTTTTTTTCAGCAGTTTATCCTGCCGGCGCTCGCTTCACTCAAGGCACTGTTGCGTGATCCCCTGGGCCGGGAATACCCCTCCCTGGCCGGGCTTGCCGACGAGCTGGAAGAACAGCTCAAAAAGGCACAATTTTTTTAAAATGGATGATGAAAACTATGCAAAATTCCCGTTGCCCGCTGGTGGCCCTTGTTGGCCGACCCAACGTGGGCAAATCAACCCTGTTTAACCGGATTACCAGAGCGCGCAAGGCAATCGTCGATCCTACTCCGGGTGTCACCCGCGACCGCCATTATGAAAAGGTAACGGTAAACGAGCGGCAGTTTATTCTCGTCGATACCGGCGGCATAGAAATCGGCCGGGACGAAAACATGAGCACCCTGATTCAGCAGCAGACCCAGCAGGCCATTGACGAGGCGGATATCATCGTCCTGCTGCTCGATGCCAGAGGAGGACTGCTGGCGGAAGATTATGAGGTGGTCAGCATGCTGCGGCGGGTGGATAAGCCGTTTTTCTATGTGGTTAATAAGATTGACGGCCCGGAACAGGAGCAGACCCTGCTTTCCCAGTTTTATGAGCTGGGTATTGACCATCTCTGGGGGGTTTCGGCAGAGCACGGCTACGGCGTGGCCTATTTCCTTGAAAATCTGGTGGCCAGCATGGCCCCGGCTGAGGAAGGGGAGGTCTTGCCGGACGACACCATCAAAATTGCCTGCATCGGCCGTCCCAATGTGGGCAAATCATCGCTGGTCAACCGTCTGCTCGGCGAGGAACGCATGGTGGTTTCGGAGATTCCCGGCACCACCCGGGACGCAGTGGACACCCTGCTTGAAAGAAATGGACGCAGCTATCTGCTCATCGACACCGCCGGCATCCGGCGCAAGGGCAAGGTAACCGACAAGCTGGAAAAGTTCAGTGTCATGCGGGCCCTGTCCACCCTGGAGCGATGTGACATTGCCCTGCTGCTCATCGACGCCGGGGAGGGGATCACCGAACAGGACACCAAGGTGATCAGCTATGCCCTGGAGCGCGGCCGGGCGTGTCTGCTCCTGGTCAACAAGTGGGACCTGGTGAAAAATGAGAAAAAACAGCAGAAGAAAATTCTTGAAGAGGTGGCCATTGCCACCCGTTTCATGGAGTATGCCCCGGTGCTCAATATCTCGGCCTTGACCGGGGCCGGCACCAACCGGATTTTCTCCGTGCTGGATGAGGTCTATAAACAGTATATCACGGAATTTCCCACCAATATGATCAACAACATCCTCAAGAAGGCGATTGAAACCCATAATCCTCCGCTGCACAAGGGAAAACGGCTCAAATTCTATTATACCACCCAGGTGGGCATCAAGCCGCCCACCTTTATCATCTTTGTCAACTACCCGAAAGGGGTGCATTTTTCCTATCATCGTTTCCTGATCAATCAGTTCAGCGCCGGTCTCGGGCTGGATAAAATCCCGGTGAAAATCATCTTAAAGGAGCGGCAGCGCAAGAAGTACGACTGACAGCACGGGAGGAGGACCCGCCAGTCGCTCCGGAGACGGGATGCCGGCCGTGGCAACCGGGGAGCAGCATGCCCATTTTCCGCATGCCGCAGGCGGGAATGAAGTGGCGATCCGCTCATTTATGGGAAACGTGTCTCTTTTTGCCAACATTTTTCCCGCGGGTTCCCTATTTTTTTTGAGTGATTCTAATAAAATAGTTTATCAAACGCAAAAAAAGCATATAATGGTACAATATCTTTGCCGTGCTTGCTGACAAACGGATGAACCACGCAGCGCTGGTGATAAATGAAAGGTGGCCTGAAGAAATTGACCATGATGGGACAGATATGGAGACCAAGATGACATATCCTCAACAGAAGCAACGGAAGGGGACTCTGCTGCTGATTGCTGAAGATGACAGTTTCTCCCTGCAGTTACACAACGATCTGCTCGGCAACGGTTTCATGGTGCGGAAAATAATCCTCGGGGGCGAAGGAGAGGATTTCCCGGAAATACTGAATGTGGATGCCGTTATTGTCTGTTCCTGCCAGCCGGATCCATTGGACGGCATTTATCTGCTGGAGCAGTGCAAATCCCTTGGCCATGCGATGTCCATGTTCCTCGTTGCCCGCCATGGGTCGGAAAAAAAGGCCGTTGCCGCCCTCAGGTCCGGCGCCACTGATTATTTCTCCGGGCCGGATGCCAGTGAAGAACTGACCCGCTGTATCAAGCATCATTTACATGACCGAGCCGCAGCCTTTGAAATGCCGGCAGCCGATAAATTAAAAGAGCAAAATGGCGAATCCGGGCTGGTGGGCTCCAGCAGGCAGATACAGGAACTGCGGGATTATCTGCTGAAGGTGGCCAACCGGGACAGCATCGTGCTGGTTACCGGTGAGACGGGAACCGGCAAGGAGCTGACCGCGGATTATATCCATGCCCACAGCCGGCGGAAAAATATGCCGCTCGTCCGCATCAATTCCTCGGCCATGCCGGAACAACTGGTGGAAAGCGAGCTTTTCGGCTATGAAAAAGGGGCCTTCACCGGTGCCGTCAGCGCCAAGCCGGGCAAATTCGAACAGGCCAACGGCGGCACGCTTTTTCTTGACGAAATCGGCGAGATGTCTTCCTTTGCCCAGGCAAAGATTCTGCGTATTCTGGAATGCGGGCGGGTGCATCGCCTGGGCGGCAGTGTTGGCACGGACATTGATGTCCGGGTCATTGCCGCGACCAATCAGAACCTGGAGGATCTGGTGGAACAGGGACGGTTCAGAAAGGATCTTTTTTTCCGGTTGAATGTGGCCCGGGTGCATCTGCCTCCTCTGCGTGACCGCCGCGAGGATATCCCGGTGCTGCTGGGCAAGTTTGTCAAGGATTTCAATGCGCTCTTTGGCCTGCATACCAAAGGATTCAGCGAAAAGGCCTGGTTTTCCCTGTTGAAATATGATTGGCCCGGCAATATCCGCGAGCTGAGAAATGTCCTGGAGGCAACCTATATCAACGGCCCGTCCGATACGATCACCTTCCGGGATCTGCCCAAGCCTTTCCAGCAGATGTTTTACGGCGGGGATTTCCGGCCCAAGAGTGAACGTGATCAGGTGCTGTCCGCCCTTTTTGCCGCCAACTGGAATAAGAGCAAGGCTGCCGAGAAACTCAACTGGTCCCGTATGACTCTTTACCGGAAGATGGCCAAACACCAGATTGTCCAGCACCGCAGTATCCGTACGCCATTTTCTTTGATCCGGCAGTAAACTCACCGCAGAATCTGCTGCCGGATAATCTTTTGAGATTACGTTAGGGCATCAGGATTCCAGCCATTGTCCGTCACCTGTCACATTACCGTGTGACGTCCATCTGTCACATTCTGCCCCGAGTCCGTCAGACCCCAGCCGGAAAGCTGAAAATCCCGGCCTTTCCCCCCTGCTTTGCCTTGCCAATCAGTCCCTTGTCCGGCTACCTGTTACAGGTTTGCCGGGAAATGTTTTTGAGCGGCGTCAATCATTTTCACTAACATGCTGTTTTGTTTGGTTTATTTATTTGTCTATCCGGTGGCGCGGATTTTGATTAGCTTATTTTGATTAGCTTAAAATCGCTGTTAATGGCGTTTATGTTTCATCCAACCGGAAAAATTTCCGCAAACTTAAAAAAGGCGGGCCACTGTGAGCAAAACAATTGAAGGCAGGTACGCGAATTATTTTGATATCGGGCATAACGCCTTTGAGTTTGTTATTGATTGTGGGCAGTATTTTCAGGAAAATAATGATGTCATCTGCCATACCCGCATCATAACCAGTCCGGTTTACGCAGCGGCCCTGCTGCAAGTCCTGGCCGATGGCTTGAAAAGCTACCGGGAAAAGTACGGCGATATTCCGGAAATCGAGGAAACGCCGGTAAAGGGGTGGAGCATGCTCTGTTAGCTGCTCCCGGGCAGTCCTCGAAGACCCCTTGCATTTTTTCCCGGACCACCATCTCCGCCCCTTTGACGGCGAGGGATCTTATGCCAAGGGATTAACCACCCGCTGGCCGCTGCCAGGCCGGGATAGTCTTCATTCATAACAGGATTAAAGCGAGAGCGTGAAGGCCATGACATCTGTTGAAGCTGCACTTGCCTGTGCAAAACTTATTATTGCCGCAGGCGGGATCGTGGAAAAACAGACCCCGCAGGGGATCAGGATTGCCGTTATCCTGCGCAATCGCTATGGCGAAGAATGGGCCTTGCCAAAGGGGAAGCAGGAAGAGGGTGAATCTCTTGAAGAGACGGCCCTGCGGGAAGTCAGTGAAGAGACCGGCTGCCAGGGGATGATCACCGGTTTTGCCGGCACCAGCTCCTATTATCACGGCAATGCCCCGAAAGCGGTTTTTTTCTGGAAAATGCGCGCCACGGAGGGCTGCCGGTTTACTCCCTCGGAGGAGATAAAAAAGCTGGAGTGGCTCACCCCCCCGGAGGCAATCCACCGGCTGAGCCATGCTGAAGAAAAAGAGTTGGTGGCCGGGTTGTACGATAAGAAGGATGATATTGATATATACCTGCCCACCTTTGCCCGCTGGGGCAAAACCGCCGGCCTGATCTTTACCAGAACAACCTCCATGCAGCGCTGGCGGAGATTGTCGGCCACCATCGATTCCTATGCCCTGGAACTCAATTGCCGGGAAAAGGTTTTTCGTGCGCGGCAGACTTGCTGCGTGACCTGCCTTGAGGAGGCAAGGCAGGCGCTGCACCAGGCGAGACAAGCTCTTGATGGCCAAGGTGATATCGACAAAGGCTGGAAGTATCTGTTTGCCGCCCAGCGCATGGAGATATTGTCAATGGAGCAGGGGCAGCTCCAGAGTAAGGCCATTGTCCTGCTCAATGAATCGGAAAAATTGACCGGCTGGCGCAAGGACACGGTGCGCGATCTGCTGGGCGAGGTGGAGTGCGGGGCTGCCTTAACCGCGGAGAATGTTTTTCAGGCCGCCCTGATCATTGATGAACATTACATGAATCAGGCTTATAAAGACGGCCTGTTGCGGACCCATATTGTCAATCTGGCCCTGATCCTCCTCCTGCAGGTCGCTTTCATCTCTTACTCTTTCAACCAGATCAAGAGGGTCTTTTCCTCCACCACGGAACTTGCTTTATCCGATAACTGGATGTTTGTTGCCGTGATGTTTTTCGGACTGCTCGGCGGGACGGTGAGCGCTATTCTTTCCGCCCCGTCCGCCACCAGGTCTACAAGAGTGCCGGAGATGGCCCACACCATCCGGGTCACCCTGCTGCGCATTCTCATGGGTATGGTTTCTGCTCTGCTCATCGTGATGATAATCAAATCAGGGGTCGGGGCCCAGCTGTTTAATAAAGTAATTTTTGAAAGTTTGGGAAAAACAAATTATTTTCTGCTGCTTGCGGCATTTGTCTCCGGTTTTTCCGAAAGACTGGTGCTCCGGTCAATCCGGCTTTTTGTGGATAAGAAGCCGTGATGGCGCCGGCTGACCGGTTCTTTCCGCAGCGGTAAATGCTGATCAGTTGAAATCACAAAAGGAGTCACATGATGCAACTAACGAAAAAACAGGAAGAGGCATCCGGGCGGCTGCTGACCGGCGGGGCGGAAAACAGAATTTTCTGGAGCGACAGCGGCAAAATAGCCAAGTTTATCATGGGCCGCCTCTCCGCCCCCTCAGGGGATGACCCGGAGACCATTGCCCAAGCCTTTATGGCGGATAACCGGGAACTTTTTGACCTGGCAGCTGATGTTGCCGAGCGGCTGGCGGTGTCATCCATTGAACGTGACAGCCAGGGCCATGTCCATGTCTGTCTGGCCCAGTTTATCCGGGAGGTGCCGGTGCATGAAGGTTCGGTGCAGGTGCATATCAACGGGGACGGGGAGGTGATTGCCTACAAGGATAACCGGCTGGCCGAGGCGGATGTGGATTTCCAGCCGCGCTTCAGCGAGGTGAATGCCGTGCATGCCGCCATGGCGGATATCGGGGAGGAGGGGGAGAAGCAGCAGTGTGGGCTCTGTCTCTACCGGCATTCGGACGCAACGGTGCATCTGGCCTGGCAGGTGGCAATCCTGCTCCCGCATGAGCATGGCGCCCGCTATTATTTCATCGATGCCCATGACGGCGGCATCCTCTACCGTTTTTCTGAAAGCAGAGCCATCATGGCGCGCAAGACCTACACGGCAAAGAATCAGCAGAACCTGCCCGGCACCCTGGTCATTCAGGATGAGCTGACCTCCGCCGATGAGGTGGTGCAGGCGGCCCATAACAACGCCAGGGAGGTCTATGACTATTACCGGAAAACCTTCGGCCGGGACAGCTATGACAATCAGGGCTCGCCCTTGGTGGCCACGGTGCATTTCGGCCAGTCCTACAACAACGCCTACTGGAACAGCTCCCGCAAGCAGATGGTCTACGGCGACGGTGACGGCAGTCAGTGGCTGCCCCTGGCCTATGCCCTGGACATCGTCGGCCATGAATTCACCCATGCCATCACCTCCTGTACCGCGCGCTTTGTCTATGCCGAACAGTCGGGTGCTCTGGATGAGGCCTTTGCCGATTTTTTCGGGGTGATGATAGCCAACGACGGGGAGATTGTCGACTGGCAGATGGGTGAGGGAGTCTATACCCCGTACCGCAGCGGCGACGCCCTGCGCGACCTGGCAGATCCCTCCCGCTTCGGTCTGCCGGACCACATGGATTCCTTCATGCATCTGCGGCCCGGCGAGCTGCCTGATGGGGGAAAAAATGACCTGGGCTGGCTTCACTATAACTGCGGTATTCCCTGCAAGGCGGCCCATCTCACCGTTGCCGGCGGCACCCACCACGGCATCACGGTGGAGGGCCTCGGCCGGGACAAGGCGGAGCAGATCTATTTTCTCGGTCTGACCGAGTATATGCGCAGCTCCACCTTGAGCCGCTGGACCTTTGAGCAGGCGCGCTTTGCCGCGCTGAATGCCTGCCGCCAGCTGTACGGCGACCAGGGCAGGGAATATGCCGCCGTCAAGAATGCCTGGGCCGCGGTCGGGGTGGGGGAGCCGGCAAGCCAGTTCGCCGTGATCAGCAAGGAGGTCAGCCCGTCGCTTGCCATCCCGGACAATAAGCCCCAGGGAGTCAGCAGCGCCATTCTTATCGAGGAAGAGGGGATCCTGCGGGAGTTAACGGTGGTGGTGATGATCAACCACTCCTACATCAACGACCTGCGGGTGCGGCTGGTGTCCCCCGGCGGCGAGGAGGTGGTGCTGCACGACCGCACCGGCGGGGAGGAGGATGACATCATTGCGGAATACCGCCTTGACAACACCCCTGCTCTGGTGAGGTTTGCCGGGGATATGGTGCAGGGGGAATGGCAGCTGATCGTGGCCGATCTTGCCCGGTCCGACCAGGGAACCCTGGCCGGCTGGGGCCTGACCATGGCAGTGGAAAAGCTTGCCCGGAAAAGCCTGGCCAGGGGGCTTGGGCCTGAGCTGCCGATCCCGGACAACAGCCCCCAGGGGGTGGCCGGCACCATCCAGGTTGCTGAGGCCGGCACCATTCTTCATGTTGATGTGACCGTTGATATCACCCATACCTGGGTAGGCGATCTGCAGCTCATCTTTATTGGCCCCTCCGGCCGGGAAATGGTGCTGCATGACCGGGCAGGCGCGAGCCGCCATGACCTGAAAAAAACCTACAGCTCGCGCACTGATGACGTGCTGCGTCAGCTGATCGGCGCGGAGCTGCAGGGCGACTGGACGTTAAAGGTGAGTGATCTGGCCGCTCAGGATACCGGCATCCTGCATGGGTGGAAAATGGAGATCCTGTACAACTGACGGGAGGTAAGGGAGGCAGCTCTTTTGGCTCGGCCGATCTGCCTCCTATTGCGGCTGGGCAAAGAATCTGTCCAGCATGCGCGGGAAGTTGGACAGCGAGGTCAGATGGCTGTAAATCCAGGCGAATTCGCCCTTTCTGAAAAAATCAAGCACCTGGGCATCCTCGAGGCCCAGCAGCTTTTTCTCGTTCACCACAAAGATTCCGCTCAGTCTGAATTTCCTGCTGCCGTCCCTGGCGCCGAATTCGGCCTTCATTTCCTGCAGCACGCCGCTTGCCGCCAGCCGGGAGGTAAAGGAATTGGTATTCTGCATCTGCAGATGATAATCCTGGATCAGCTGCACCGATTTTTCCAGCAGCGGCGCCGGAGTTCCGTCTGCATTGAAGATGGGAACCCCGTTCTCCCCATTAATTCCCGGGTATGCTTCGTCGATGCAGATGTTCAGTTTGCCCGCCTCATTGGTGGTGGACGGCACGAAAGGATAGCGCCGGATGTAGGCGGGAATGTAATGGGCATTCCATTTGCCGTCCGGCGAGACAAAAAGGTTCTGGCTATTCTGCAGCCCTAAAATGATGGTGGGGAGGTATTCCCCCTGGGTGTTCTTGATAAAGGCAATGGGATATTCCTTGGCCGCCTCGATGAATTCCACCCCGGCAAGGGGGATGGAATTGGCTGAGGCGGCAAAGGAAAAATCAGTCACCGGTGCGACTCGGGTATTTTTGTGTTTCTTGATGTCAAGAACCACGATTTTCTCATAGATGAGCATCTGGGTCATGTCTGTCTCCAAAAAAAATAAAAAAACGGCTGCAAAAACGTTCCTTTTTACAGCCGTGTTCCTGGTGGCTTTGTCTGCTATTTTGCCAGCGACTTAATGTACAGCATGAGGGACTGCATGGCAACGCTGTCTTCGCTGATGCCTTGACCCTCCAGGGGGCCGCGGATGCACTTGTTGATCTGAGCGGCCAGATCGGCTTTGGCGCCTGCCTTTTCCATTCCCTTGCCATTGGCATGGCAGGTATTGCAGCTTTTGTCATTTTTTGATGCGCCCAGCCCTGCATCATTGAACAGGGTGTGGCCGAGTGCCACCGAGGCCTCTTCGGCCTGGACCGGCAGCGCAAAGAGCATGAGGGCACATGATGCGGCAAGCAGTGTAACGGTTTTTTTCATTTTGGACTCCTTTTTGAGTGGTGAAAAGGTTTTCTCCAGCAAGATGAAAGAGGGGAAACGGGACGGATTTGCGGCCTTCCCGAGGTGCGAGCCTGAGAGAAATTGCTGCCCGCATTATATGTTATAAAAATGGAAAAAGGCAAAATCATTTTTTTGGGACGGCAATTCCAGGGCACTCTTTTTGGTCTGCCGATGCGGACAAATACCCGCAGGGATATCCCGGCGGCCGGCGGGAAAGTTTCTGTTAAAAGAAGTTGAAATTAAAAGAAATATTACCTAAAGTGTTTCTAATACTGAGCAAATGCATTTGACTGAATTCCCGTTCACCCATAAAAGGATGTCTGCGTGGATCAAATTTTGGCAACCGAATCTCTGCTCCCCTGGCTTGATCCGGAATCCTCCAAGATTTACCTGAAGGTTGCTGCGCCTGGCGCGGACTCCTCCGTTTCCGCCACCCCGCCTGACTTCCCGTGTGTTGATGCCTCTTCGCCCCTGGCCCGCCTTATTCCCGCCTCTTTCACCGACGGTTCACCACAGGCGGTCAAGGATGTCTTTCTGCTGATGCCCAAGGACCGGTACACCTTTGCGGAAACCCGGGTGCCCTTCAGCAACCTGGATATTGACGTGCTGTGGCAACAGGCGGGACAAGCCGCCGTGCTGTCTGCCTCGGCCCCCGGCGGCGCTGCCATGCCGCTGTGGCGCTCGCTGTTTTATTGCCGGCACCGGCAACGTTATTTTCATCCGCCCTGTCCCCGCTGCGGCAAGTGGCTGGAACTCTGCACGGCGGATGAGGTGCTGCTGGCCGCCGGGCTGCCGGCCTATTCCGCGGGCCTGCAGCGTTTTCTTTTCTGTCATTCCTGCCAGATCGCCAGCGGGCAGACGGATTTTTTCGCCTTTGCCGCCCCGGATACGGCCGTTTCTCCGGTGAAAAACCACCGGATCCTGATCAATGAATTTGCCTATCTCCTCAAAAATAATGTTGCGGTGACCGGCTTTCCCTGCCGGGGCTGCGGGCAGAGCGGGGAGTGCTTCGGGCCGGGGGGATCCGCGGCCGACAGCATTATCCCCCTGGCCTTTTATCCGTTCAGAATGATCGTCACCCCTGCCCGGCAGCTGCAGGCCGGAGATTTTCTCTCCCTGTTGGCCGGGGCGTCCGCGGCAGAGCTGGCAGCCCGGCTTGAGGCCGCGGGTCTGCCGGGCCGGGCGGCCTGTGTCAAGGCCCTGGGCGGGCGGCAGGCGGGCGGCGTGCCCCTGTTTTTCCAGGACGCCCGGCGTTTCCTGGAGCTGCTCTCTCTGAAACTTGCCCTGCTGGCCCAGGTCAGCGGCGCCACTTTTGCCGCCATGCCCCATCTGCAGCAGGCGGACCTGCGGCTTACCCTCGATCAGTTCTGGGTTGACTTTGCCGATTATGAGGGACCTCTGCCTTATTTCTGGAATTTCCGGGCCATGCCGCTGGCCATCGGCCTGACCCCGCCGCAGTCCGCTTTCCTGAAGGTGCCGGAATCCCTTGGCATCCAGTCACTTGCCCTGCTGTGGTTTGATGTGCTGCTGGCCAACAGCAGACTGGGCGCAGGCGACATTGCCAGGGCTCTCGCCGGTTTTTATGAACGGCAGCAGCCGGGGGAGGAGCCGGATTTTCTCGCCGCCGCCGGGCCGTTCCCTGAGTTTGCCCCTGCCAATATTTTCTGGCAGCCTGCCCCGCAACAGCTTCCCGCCGCCTGGCTTGCCCTCTGGCAGCAGGCCCTGGCCCTGGGCTGGTCCCTGCTGCGGCAATCCTTGCGGCCAGTTGTCGATTTTTCGGCGGCAACCTTCAGCGCCCGGCTGGCAAGCCTTGCCGGGGAGGTCAAGCAGAGCCTGTTCGCCGTTGAGACGGTGCCGGTGATGGCCATGGCCGCCGAAGACAGCGATGCCGCCATCCGCCGCATCCTGCTCGGCATCAGGCAGAGGTGGGAGACGGAGCTGCCGGCCGCAGCCCCGGTGACGGAAGTTGCCGGGGCGGTGCCCGCTGCCGACGGGGAACAGACCCCTGCGCCGCCCCAGCAGGGGGAGATGGAAAAAACCGTGCTGCTCAGCGCGGATCAGCTGGCAACGCTCCTGGGGCAGCAAACCCAGTCAGCCGGCGGGCCGCAGGCGGCTGCCGCTAATGATGAGGTGCCGCCCACCATCAGGCCAGCTGCGCCAGCCGGGGAAAAACCTGGCAAAACCCGCGCTGATGAGGAGGCTGGCCTGGAGAAGACGGTGCTCATGGGCGCCGAGGCTGTGGCCGCTCTGCTGGCCGGCCGCAACGGGAAAGCCGCGGCCCCGGCTCCGGGCGAAAAGAAGCCGGTACCGGCAAAACCGCAGCTGCCTGATGCGGCCCAGGCCGGGCTTTCTGAAACGGTGATGATCAGCCCGCAACAACTGGCAGCGCTGAGGAATTTGAAAAAGAATGACAAATAGCGCCCGGCTGGAGCAGATAACCGCAGAAATCAGGCGGATCTATCAGGCGGACCGGGTTAATGCCCCTGGCCTGATTGAGCAGCACCTCAACCGGGCCCTGGCCGATTACCGCCCGTCCGAGCGGCTGGCCTTACTTGAAAGCTGCATCGCGGGCCTCGGTTCTGGGCCGGGGCGGGAGGAGGCGCCGGTTTCTCCTGCCGAGGTGAATTCCGAGGCATTCAACAAGCTGTTGACAATGCTGCTCGGCAAAGAGATACTGGAACGAGAGCTGTCAACCGAGGAGATGATCAAACATCTGGCGGCTGCCTTGAATACCGTTTTTGATTCTCTCAACAAGCTGATCGGCGGTATCAATGCCACCCTGATGGGCAGTGCCTCCGGCGAGGAAACCATCCGGGTGGTAATCAGTTCCAGCATTGATGAAAAGAAAGGGATCGCCTCCCTGGAAAAATATCTTGATCAGATCGGCCAGTTTTTCGCCATTGCCCTGCGGGCCTATAAGGAGGCCGCCCAGACCAAGATCGGCGAAATTTTACGTGAGCTGGATCCTGAACGTATTGCTGAAGAAAATGAAAATGGTCTGAAATTCGGACCGATGCGCAAGGCGCATCAGTTTGACTGCTACCAGGATAAGTATAAGACCCTGCTGAACTGGCAGCGATCCGGACTGCTCCTGGAAGCGTTCATGAAGGAATTTGAGAAAAATTGTCAAAAGCTCTATCTGAAGAGGGAGTAAATGAAAAAGTATTGGAAGCTATCCTGGGGAATTTTATGTCTTTTTTTTCTTGCCTCCTGCGCCGGCAAGGTGCCGCCCCCCCCGCCGGTGCCGCCCCCCCCGCCTGCCCCGCCGCAGTATTCCTACAGTAAGGATGCGGTCAAGATTCAGATTGATTCCGATCCCCAGCTGAATCTCTATCAGTCCAGCCCCCATACCCTGCTGATCTGTGTTTATCAGCTCAGCGATCCCAATGCCTTCTACCGGCTGACCGAAGACATCAACGGCATCTATCAGCTGCTCGCCTGCAACCAGTTCGACCCGAGTGTCACCCATTCCAAACGCTTCATTGTCCAGCCTGACCAGAAGGTCACCTATACCCTGGACCGGGCGGAGGGCACCAAGTATGTGGCCGTGGGCGCAGGCTATTATGGTATCAGAAAAGAGGATGTGGTGCGGCTCTTTGAGATTCCCGTGGTGGAAAAAAAGGCTGAAACAGCCGGGGCGCCAAGCATACTGGAACCGGATGTCCTCACCGTGGACCTGGAACTGGGTCCGACCAAGATCACCAGCATTGCCGGTAAGTAAACAGCCCGCCTGACCGGCGCAAGGCCTGCCTGACCGGCCTTGCCCATGTCCAGGCTGATGCCGCTTTCGGGTTACAGTATCCGATACAGGGAAGGGGACTATGGTGGATATCAACAGATCGATTTTTTGGCACCAGGGGCTTTTTCTCCAGCCCCATCATTTTCAGCAGCATGATCTCTATATCCAGGATCTGCACCAGCCGTTCCGGAAATTTCTCAATCCCTATCTCTGGGGGGTGGCGGCCATGGAGGCCTCCCGTGGGGCCCTGGACAATTTTTCCTTTGACATCCTGAAAGGCGAGTTCGTCTTTCAGGACGGCACCCATGTGCTCTTCCCCGGCAATGCCGTGCTGGCCAAGCGATCCTTCAAAAACGCCTGGGTTGAGGAGGACAAACGCTTCCCCGTTTATCTCGGTTTGAAAAAACTGGATGAGGCCGGCACGAATGTAACGGAGCTGACCAGCCTGGACAAGATTGGCGAGGTATCGACCCGCTATGTGACCCTGGCCGAGCCGGAACAGATCAATGACCTGTATGAGAACGGCCCGCCCGGCGAGGTGAAAAAACTGCATCTGCTGCTGAAGCTTTTCTGGGACAGCGAAAAGGAAATGGTGGGCGATTATCTGCTGCTGCCCCTGGCCCAGCTGGAAAGAGACGGCGAGGTGATCCGCTTTGCGCCGGGCTTTGCCCCGCCCGCGGTCTCCATCCAGAGTTCGGAGGTCCTCATCCAGACGGTCAAAAACATCCGGGACCAGATCGGCAGCCGCAGCCGGCAGCTCAATGAGTACAAGGCCCAGCGCGGCATCCATACCAGTGATTTCGGGGCCCGGGACATGGTTTTCATGCTGGCCCTGCGTACCTTGAACAGGTATGTGCCCCTGCTGTTTCATCTCACCGAGCCGGCCTGCACCCATCCCTGGCCCGTCTTCGGGCTGCTGCGCCAGCTGATCGGCGAGCTTTCCTCCTTTTCCAGCACCGTTAATGTGCTGGGAGAACTCGACGACGGCCAGGCCCTGCTCGGCGCTTACAACCATAATGACCTGGGCCGCTGCTTCCTGGCCGCCCAGTCCCTGATTTCCCGGCTGCTTGATGAGATCACCGCCGGTCCCGAATACATCATCAGGCTGGTCTTTGACGGAACCTATTACATCGGCGATCTGCTGCCGGCCCATTTCACCGAAGGCAACCGCTATTACCTGGTGGTGGAGACCGAGGAGGAACCCAAGCAGGTGCTGGACGCCCTGCAGGGCATCGCCAAACTGGGCTCGCGGGAGTCCCTGCCGCTGCTGATTGCCCGGGCCCTGCCCGGCGTGGCGCTGGAACATCTGGCCATCCCGCCCCAGGAGTTGCCCCGGCGGGCCCATTGCCTCTATTTCCAGATCAACCATCACGGCGATCAATGGGGCAATGTGATGAAAGGCAACAATTTGGCATTATACTGGGACAATGCGCCGGATGATTTCAAGGCGGAACTGATGGTCGTAGGGAGGTCGTGACCAATGCGTTTACGGGATTGCTTTGCTGAACTGGTGGCCTATGTGGCCTATTTTTTAAAAAGTGACATCCAGAACAGTCTCTCCTACAGCCAGGTGCAGACCGATGTGCAGCGGCTGCTGTCGGAAAGCGACACCATGGTCCGCCAGGGGCAGATCAGCGCTGAGGAATATGATGAGGCGCGCTTTGCCATCTGTGCCTGGATCGATGAGTCGATGCTCAATTCAACCTGGCAGGGGCGGATGCAATGGCAGAAGGAACTCCTGCAGCGCAGGTATTACCAGACCACCGACGCCGGCGAGGAGTTCTTTGAGCGCCTCAACCGGCTTGACCAGCAGCAGCGCGGCGCCAGGGAAATTTACTATCTCTGCCTGGCCATGGGTTTCAAGGGCAGGTATCATCAGGAGGGCGACGATCTGCTGCTGGACCAGCTCAAGACCTCCAATCTCAAATACCTGCTGGGCAGTTCGGTGGGCCTGCCGGCCCTGGACCGGACCGAGCTTTTTCCCGAGGCCTACCCGCTGGAGAGCGCCGGTCCCGCCGCCGCCAGACAGAGCATTTTCACCCCGGCGGCCATCGCGGTGTTTGTCTCACCTGTGGTGCTGTTTGGGGTGCTTTTTTTCATTTATACGTTCATTTTGAATAATATCGGCGAGAACTTCCTGCAAGCGGTGCCCTGATGAAACAATTCTGGCGAATACTGATAAAATCCCTGCTGGTTATTACGGGCCTGGCCCTGGTCATGCTGCTGGTGGCGGGTCTGGTGCTCATCCTTGACTGGCCCTGGTGGACCGGCTTTTTTTTCCTGCTGCTGCTGTTCGGCGCGGCCATCGGCATTGTTTTAGTTCGCAAGATACTGCGGCGGCGCCGGGAACAGCAGTTCGTGGACCAGATCATCTCCCAGGATGATCTGAAGCTCAAAGCCTTGGCGGACCAGGAACGGGATGAGGCGCAACTCCTCCAGGCCCGCTGGAAGGAGGCCATCGACACCCTGAAAAGCTCCCATCTGCGCAAATTCGGCAATCCCCTCTATGTCCTGCCCTGGTATCTGGTCATCGGGGAGAGCGGGTCCGGCAAAACCACGGCCATCAAAAGCGCCCGGCTCTCCTCTCCCTTTGCCGCGTCCGCCCAGGTGTCGGGCATCTCCGGCACCCGGAACTGCGACTGGTGGTTCTTTGAGCAGGCGATTATTCTCGATACCGCCGGCCGCTATGCCATCCCGGTCCATGAGAGCCGCGACAAGGATGAGTGGCACAGTTTCCTCGGGCTTTTGGCCAAGTTCAGGAAAAAGGAACCGTTAAACGGCCTGATCGTCACCGTCTCCGCCAACAAGCTGCTGGAGGCAAGTCCTGAGGAACTGGAACGGGAGGGGCTGCAGATCCGCTCGCGCATCGACGAGATCATGCTGGCCATCGGCAGTAAATTTCCGGTCTACGTCATGATCACCAAATGCGACCTGATCAAGGGCATGACCCATTTCTGCGACAAGCTGCCGGAAAAGGTGGTGGACCAGGCCATGGGCGTGGTCAATCCCCAGCACATGAAGGTCTCCCCGGCCTTCTGGACCAATGCGGTGGATACCATCAGTGAACGGGTCGGCAATCTGCTCCTGCGGGTGCTGCATGACACCAAGTCCAAAAAGGTGGACCCGGCCCTGATTCTCTTCCCCAGTGAATTCGAAAGATTACGCGGCGGGCTGCACAGCTTCATGGCCAAGGCCTTCCAGGAAAACCCCTATCAGGAAACCCCCATCCTCCGAGGTCTGTTCTTTACCAGCGGCCGGCAGGAGGGCACCCCCTACTCCCATTTTCTCCAGAAGCTCGGGCTGCTGGGGGAAAAGGAGGTGCTGCCCGGTACCAACAAAGGGCTCTTTCTCCATGATTTCTTTGCCCGGATACTGCCCATGGACCGGGGCATTTTCGCCCCCACCACCCGTTCCCTGGAGTGGCAGCGGCTGAGCCGCAATCTGGGGCTTACCTCCTGGGTGGCCCTGATCATCGCCCTCTGCGGTCTGATGAGCTTTTCCTTTGTCAAGAACCTGCAGACCATGCGGGAGGTGCCCAAGCAGTTCCTGCAGCAGTCCGGCCCGCTCATGCAGGGGGATGTGCTGATGGATGTGGTCAATCTTGATCAGTACCTGCAGGCCATTGTCCGCATTGAGGAGCGGAACAAAAACTGGTGGATGCCGCGTTTCGGGCTGACCCACAGCATTGAGGTGGAAAGGCAGCTGAAGGAAAAATTCAGCCAGCAGTTCCGCAAGTCCTTTCTCCTGCCGCTGGACAAACGGATGGCGGACAGAATGGCGGGGTTCAACCTCTCCACCCCTGATCAGCTGCTCAACCGCCATATCAGCCATCTGGTGCGCCGCATCAATCTGCTGAAAAAGCGGCTGCAGACCAATGATCTCGATACCCTGTCCGGCATGCCCCAAGTGCCTTTTCTCATCCTGCTCTCCCAGGAACAGCAGGAGATGATCCCTGAGGTCAGAAAGAAGATGGGGAGCATCTATCTCCATTATCTGCATTGGAATTCAGATGACAGCCAGATCAACCTGGAGCTCACCGAGCTGCAGAACTGGCTGAAATACGCCCTGGCCGCCAAGGGGGGCAGGCTTGACTGGCTGATTCCCTGGGCCAACGAACAGGAGGAGCTCGCCCAGGTGACGCTTGCCGACTTCTGGGGCGGCAGCCGGAATGGGCAGGATGATGTCAGGGTGGCCCCGGCCTTCAGCCGCAAGGGCAAGGCGATGATTGACGCCTTTCTGCAGGAGATCGAGGCGGCCTTGCCTGAGCCCGGCCCGTCGCTGATCGCCCGCCAGAAAATGGAATTCGCCGACAGGTACCGCCAGAGTTATCTGGAGGAGTGGCGCAGTTTTGCCGCGGGCTTCGGCCAGGGGGCGAAACGGCTGGCCGGCTATGAGGAATGGCTGCCCATGGCCCAGAAGATCACCTCGCTGTCCGGCCCCTATCTGACCCTGCTTGATAAAATGGCGGAAGAATGCCCGGCAGTGGCCGGGGAGGGTAAAACCGTGCCCGCCTGGGTGGCGCTGACCACCGACTACCGCAATCTGCGCGCCCAGGCCGAGGTGCTGGGCCGGGCCGAAGGCGGCGGGGGCCTGCTGGCCAAGGCCGAGGAAAAGTCCATGAACCTGATCGATAAGGTGGGACAGAAGCTTGACGGCAACGGCCGGGCCGAAAATCTCGGAAACCAGCTGCAGGCAGCCAGGGCGCTCAAGGACTTGCAGAATTCCCTGCAGGAGGTCCTGCCGACGCTATCGCCGCGCAAGGCCGCCTATGATACGGCGGCAGCGGCGTTCCGGGATGAAAAGAACCCCATTGCCACCGCCCGGCAGGCGATTGCCAGGATGAAAGGCTACATGACCTCCGGCAAAAAGGATGAGGATGTCTTCTGGGCGCTGATCAATGGCTCCGTTGACTTTCTCTGGGATTTTGAACGGGTCGAGGCCGCCTGTTATCTGCAGGATCGCTGGGAAAAGGATGTGCTGGTCGAGGTGCAGGGCATCAGCGATCAGCAGAAGGTGATGCAGCTGCTGCTTGACGAGGACGGCTTTGCCTTGAAGTTCGTCAAGGGGCCGGCCGCGCCCTTTGTCAGCAGAAATCCCGCCAGGGGCTATTATGCGGTGCAGGCCCTGGATGGCCAGATTGCCTTTGCCCCGGCCTTCTTCACCTTTCTCACCAAGGGGGTGAGCGCCAAGAGGACGGTTCAGGCCAGTTATGCCGTGTCCATCAAGGGGCTGCCCACGGATGTCAACCCGGAGGCCCTGATCAAACCCCATGCCACCCATGTTGAGCTGCAATGCGCCAGCGGCGGCGTCAAGCTGGATAACTTCCAGTTCCCGGAGATGAAAAGCTTCCAGTGGGCGCCGGAAACCTGCGGGGATGTGATCTTTGAAATTGAGGTGAGCAATCTGGTGCTGACGAAAATCTACAAAGGCAGCCGGGCCTTTGTCAGTTTTCTCGAGGATTTTAAAACCGGCCAGAAATCCTTTTATCCCGCTGACTTCCCCGAGCAGAAAGAGGAGCTGGGGCGGCTGGGGATAAAATATATCAAGGTCAACTATCAGTTTACCGGCAACGGCCCCGTTCTCCAGCTGCAGCAGGCCTCGCCGGGCCAGGTGCCGTCGCGTGTGGCGCAATGCTGGGATTAGGCAGATCCCCTGGGAGCTGGCAGTGGCATCTTTCCGGCAAGCATCCGGTGGCCAAGGATTTCTTTGTCATCGGCGACAAAAATCCCATGGCAGAGGCCTTTGCCCAGTGGATACGGCTCGGCGCCGAACAGAACACCGCCGGCCGGGAGCTGCTCGTTGCCAACTGTTCGTGGCGGTTCTGGGCCAAAACCGGCAGCAGACAAACCCTGGTCTGCGGGGTGATGCGCAACAGCTGTGATTTCATGGGCCGGCCCTATCCGCTGCTGGTCATGGGCTCGGGACTGCTGGATAAATGGGAGGAGAACTGGGAGCTGCTGCCCCTGGCCTGTGAAGGGCTGTGGAGCCAGATGGAACAGCTGGCCACCAAGAATTACCAGGGGCTGGACCGGCTCAAGGATGATCTGCTCATGCTCCGGCCGCCCCAGGCCCGCTGGCAGGATCTGCACCGGCAGAGCGCGGAGCTGCTGGAGGGATTGTTGCCCGGCGACCTGCCGGTGCCTGGGGCCGCTGCCCAGGACGCCCTGTTCCTGCCCCTGCGCTGCGCGGACCACGGCGACCCCTTTGCCCTGATCGTCCAGCTGCACCGGGTGCTGAAAGAAAAAATCAGGGTGGTGCCCAATACCTTATTTGTCGGCGGACCCCTTGAGCAACCCGGCCTGGCCCTCTTTACCAGGCCGCTGCATATCGGTGATTTCGCCCGGATGTGGCGGCCTCTGACAGATATATGATCTTTTTATTTGAAATGGGCGATTTGCAGGTGATACAAGATAATATGCCGGGTGCCGCACCTGCCCGAAAAAAGTTGTATATCCGGCATGCTCCGGCCTGCCGCAACGATTGCTGAAAGGACACCTTCTTGTGAACGTAAAAGAACTGATCAAAGCAGGCCATCTCGCCGAGGCCAGGCAGCAGCTGGTGGACGCGGTGCGGGATAAGCCTGGCGATATGGCGGCCCGCACCCTGCTGTTTCAGGTGCTCTGCTACCTCGGGGAGTGGGACAAGGCGGACCGCCATCTGGAGGCCATAGCCACCCAGGACCCCAGCCGGGAGGCAGGGGTTATCGGCTATCGCAACCTGATCCGGGCGGAAAAGGAGCGGCTTGCCGTCCTGGAAGCGGGCGGCTGCGCCTCCTTTCTCACCGAACCGCCGGCCTATCTTGCCCTTTACTCCGCCATCCGGGCGAAACTTGCGGCAAAAAAGGCCGATGAGGCGGAAGAGCTCTGCCAACAGCTGGCCGGGCAGATACCCCCCATCTCAGGTGTGGCGAACGGCAGCCCCTTTGCCGGTTTCCGCGACACCGACAGCCTGCTTGCACCGTTTCTGGAGGTGATGGCCCATGAGCGCTATCTGTGGGTGCCCTTTGCATCCCTGCGGGAACTTGCCATCACCCCGCCCAAAACCCTGCTTGATCTGCTCTGGGTTTCGGCCCATGTCACCACCTGGGAGGGCTATGCCATGAACTGCTTTCTGCCGGTATTGTACCCGGGTTCCTTTCTCCTGGAGGATGAGCGGATCAGGCTGGGGCGCATGACCGACTGGATTTCTCTCGGCGGCTCACTGGCCCGCGGGGTCGGACAGCACGTCTTTGAGGTGGGTGGACAGGATATGGCCATCCTGGAGCTTACTGATGTCACCTTCAACTTTCCGCAAATGACCACCGATGATGAAGAGAAACCTTGATATTGAAAAGATACTGGGCCCGCTGCCCGGTGACAATCCGACCGGCGAATATCTGCGCTACAGCCCGGTTTATGACGAGATCCAGGAGGCGAGAAGGGCGGACGACCTGCTGGCCCGGGGTGACTGGCGGCATGAAATCAAGACCTCGGACTGGGACCGGGTACTGACCCTTAGTGTCCAGGCCCTCACGGAAAAGACCAAGGACCTGCAGATTGCCGCCTGGCTGCTCGAGGCCCTGACCTGGACCGAAGGTTTTGCCGGCGTCAACGCCGGGCTGACCATTATCACCGCCTATCTGCAGAATTTCTGGGAGCATCTGTACCCCGGCATGGAAGATGATGATCTGGAATTCCGCATCGGTCCCCTGGAGTTTATCAATGACAAGCTCTGGCTGCCGATCAAACAGATCCCGGTCACGGACAGCGCGGCCACCCCCGGCTATTCGTGGATGAAGTGGCAGGAATCCCGGCAGGTTGGTGCGGAAAAGGACACCCTCAACCAGTATGGCGATGTGGACGATGACAAGAAACGGCAGCGTCAGGAACTGATCGCAGAAGGGAAGTTGCCGGCCGAGGAGTTTGACGCCGCGGTTGCCGCCTCCGCCAAGGCCTTTTATGTCGCCCTGGCCGGGGATGTCGCCGCCTGTCTGGCCCGGTTTGCCGAGCTTGACCGGATTGTTGACGAGAAATTCGGCCGGGAGGCGCCGCGGCTGGCGGAGTTGAAATCCTCGCTGGCCGATTGCGAGCAGCTGGTGGCCAGAATACTCAAGGAAAAAAGGGAAAAGGAACCTGATGCGGTGCCTGCCGCGGCAGAGGCCGCCCCTGAGCAAACCCAAGGGGCGGCAGCCGCCCCTGACCGGGATGCCGCCCCCCGCCAGGCGGGGCAGGCGGAAGCCGTGCCGGCTGCCGCAGGTTGGGCCGCGGCAGCGGTGCCGCCCCCTGGTCAGTATCAGGTCAACCGTCTGCTCGGTTCCGCCGGCATAGAAGAGGCGGTATGGCAGGACGCCCTGGCCAAGCTCAAGTCCGGCGGCATCAAGCCGGCCCTGGAGCATCTGCTCGGGGCCTCCTGCAGCGCCCAGTCCGTCAGGGAAAAGACGAATTTCCGTCTGCTCATGGCCCGGCTCTGTCTGAAGGCCGAACGGCCCGACCTGGCCCGGCCCATCGCCGAAGGGCTCCATGCCCTCATCGGCGAGCTGCAGCTTGAGCGCTGGGAGTCGCCCATCTGGATTGCCGAGGTGCTGGAGACGCTGTACATGTGCCTCATCGCCGACGGGGCCTCGGATGATGATCAGTACCGGGCCAGGGAGCTGTTGACCAGGCTCTGCACCCTGGATGTGACCAAGGTAATCTAATATTCTCCTGGCTGAGGCCGGGCCACGGGATGAATGGCAACGGCGCATAATGAAGGGATGCATGTGGTTTTGGAAAGACCTTGTAGTATTTGGAAAATGAAAAAGGAGGAGTAACATGGCAAAAGAAAGTCTGCAGCATACCCTGGACAGGGTACGCGCTCCGAGGGTCCAGATCACCTATGATGTGGAGGTGGGGGATGCCATCGAGATGAAGGAGATACCGTTTGTGGTCGGGGTGCTGGCCGACCTGTCCGGCAAGCCGGACAAGCCCCTGCCCAAGCTGAAGGAGAGAAAATTCATCGAGATCGACCGCGACAATTTTAACAGTGTCATGGAGGGCATGAAGCCGCGTCTCGCTTATCGGGTCGACAACAAGCTGACCAATGATGATTCCAAGATAGCGGTTGAGCTCAGGTTCAAATCCATGGATGATTTCCATCCCGAACGGGTTGCCGAGCAGATCACCCCGGTGCGCAAGCTGGTGGATGCGCGGCGCCGGCTTTCCGAACTGCTCAACAAACTGGACGGCAATGACAAACTCGACGAACTGCTCCAGGATGTGATCTCAAACAGCGATTCCCTGGAGAAACTGGGCAAAGAGGCCGGTGTGGGTAAAAAGGAAGATGAAAAGGATAAAGCGTAAAGGAGGTAGCAAAGATGGCCGGAAATGAACAGCAGGTCCAGCCGGAAGCCGCTCAGGCAACCACAGTGCAGGAAGAAAAAAGCCTCCTGGACCAGATAATCGAGGATGGGCGTCTGGCCCGGGAGGAAAGCCAGAAGCCGTGGGCCAAAGACATCGTAGGCGAGTTTGTCTCCCAGATCATGGAGGGAACGATAACGGTTTCCAAGAATACCGAGGCCATGATCAATGCCAGAATCAGCGAGATTGACAAGCTGATTTCCGCCCAGCTCAACGCGGTCATGCATCATGAGGATTTCCAGAAACTGGAGGCCTCCTGGCGCGGGCTGTCATACCTGGTTTCCCAGTCGGAAACCGGGGAAAAGTTGAAACTGAGGGTGATGAATGTCAACAAAAAGGACCTGCTCAAGGACATGGAAAAGGCCTCGGAGTTTGACCAGTCCGCCCTGTTTAAGAAGATCTATGAGGAGGAGTTCGGCATGTTCGGCGGCGCTGCCTACGGCGCCCTGATCGGCGATTACGAATTCAGCAATCATCCCCAGGACCTCGCCCTGCTGGAGAAAATCTCCCAGGTGGCGGCCGCGGCCCATGCGCCTTTCCTTTCCGCGGCAGCCCCGCAGCTCTTTAATTTTGAAAGCTTTACCGAGCTTGGCGAACCGCGGGACATGGCCAAGATCTTCCAGAGCGTTGAGTACGCCAAATGGAAATCCTTCCGGGAATCCGAGGATTCCCGCTATGTGGCCCTGGCCATGCCCCATATTCTCATGCGCCTGCCCTACGGCAAGGCCAATGTGCCGGTGGAGGCCTTTGATTTCGAGGAGCAGGTGGACGGCACCGATCACAAGAAGTATCTGTGGGGCAATGCCGCCTATGCCCTGGGCACCCGGCTGACCGAGGCCTTTGCCAAGTATCACTGGTGCGCCGCCATCCGGGGCGTGGAGGGCGGCGGCCTGGTCCAGGGGCTGCCCGTGCATACCTTCAAAACGGACGAGGGTGATGTGGCGCTGAAGTGCCCCACCGAGATCGCCATTACCGACCGGCGGGAAAAAGAGCTGGCCGATCTGGGCTTTGTCCCCCTGCTGCACTGCAAGGGCACCGATTACGCCGCCTTTTTCAGCACCCAGTCGGCCAACAAGCCGAAACTTTATGATACGGATGCGGCCAACGCCAATGCCCGATTGTCCTCGCAGATCCAGTACATTCTCGCGGTGTCCAGGTTTGCCCATTACCTCAAGTCCATGATGCGCGACAAGATCGGCAGCTTCATGACCCGTAAGAATGCCGAGGATTTTTTGAACCGCTGGATCAACAATTATGTCCTGCTGGATGACAATGCCAGCCAGGAGATGAAGGCCAAGTATCCCCTGCGGGAGGCCCGCATCGATGTCAGTGAAGTGCCGGGCAAGCCCGGGGTTTACCGGGCGGTGAGTTTTCTCAAGCCCCACTTCCAGCTTGATGAGCTGTCCGTTTCCCTGCGCCTGGTTGCCGAGCTGCCGCCGCCGGCCAAGGGATAAGCTGTTAAGTTGTTAAGCTGATAAGCTGATAAGCAATGAGCCATGAGGCAGAAAAAAACTAAAAAAAGGAGGAAGAATTATGCCGGCTGATAATTTTTTGAAAATCGAAGGGATTGATGGTGAAAGTACTGATGATAAGCACAAGGGGTGGATCGAGGTTCTTTCCTACAACTGGGGCGTTTCCCAGATGGCATCCGCCTCGGCAAGTTCGTCCGGCGGCGGAACGACCCAGCGTGTCGATCTCCAGGATCTGAGCATTGTCAAGCTGCTGGACAGTTCTACCCCCATGTTGTTCAAGGCCTGCGCCAAGGGGGACCATATTAAGGAGGTGAAACTCGAACTCTGCCGTGCCGGCGGGGACAAGCTGACCTACATGGAATATACCCTGAACAATGTCGTTGTCAGTTCGGTAAGCACCGGCGGCGGGGGGGGCGGAGAACCGACCGAATCCGTGACCTTCAACTACGGAAAAATTAAATTAAACTATATCAAGCAGAAACGGGCGGACGGCGCCGGTGGCGGCAATGTGCCCGCCGGTTGGGATCTGGAAGCCAATAAGCCGTTCTAGTTTTTTTTGTCATGGTGATGAAGCACATGCAGGGCGCCCAGGCGTCAATTCTGGACAGGCTCATGGATCAGGAACCGGCTGTCACCCATGAGCCTGCCCAGCAGCTTTTCTCCGTTGGCCAGATCAAGGATGCCGTGGCGCGGGATCTGGAAAATCTCCTCAATACCCGGAGAAATATCATTACCCCGCCTGCTTCGTACCGGGAGGTCGGCAGCTCCCTGTTTGTCTATGGCCTGCCTGATTTCACCAGCCGAAATCCGGCCCACATCGCGGTGCGGTCCCAGTTGCGGCTGGAGATTGAAAAGACCATCGCCCGTTTTGAATCGAGGTTGAAAAATGTTGCCGTGCATATTGATTCCCCCGGGGCCACGGGCAGAAATCTGCAATTCAGAATTACCGGGGTGCTGGTGGTGGACCCCATAACCGAACAGGTGGTTTTCGACACCAGTTTTGATTTGAACCGAAGCAGATATGCCATTTTGAAGTAACGAAAAGTGAAAAGTGAAAAGTGAGGAGCGAGGAGTGAGGAGAGAGGAGTTAGGAGTGCGTAGGGGCGGTTCGGGAACCGCCCTGGGTGTGAAACAGCCTACTGTCTCCTGTCTCCTGCCTCCGGTCTCCTGATGAACGGCCATGGATGATGCACTGCTGAGCTATTACGAACGGGAACTGAGCTATGTCAGGCAGATGGGGGCGGAGTTTGCCCGCAAGTATCCCAAGATCGCCGGCCGGCTTCTCCTGGAGCGCGACAGGTCGACGGATCCCCACACGGAAAGGCTGATTGAGGCCTTTGCCTTTATCAGCGGCCGTATCCACAAAAAAATTGATGATGATTTCCCGGAGATCACGGAATCCTTATTCAACATCATCTATCCCCATTACAATAATCCGATTCCGTCCCTGACCATCGTCCGCTTTGAACCGATCATGCAGAACATCTCCGAGGCGGGCTATCTCATCGACCGGGGCACCAAACTCTATTCCCGGGCGGTCAACAGCACTCCCTGCCAGTTCCGCACCTGCCAGCCGGTGAACATCTGGCCGGTGGAGGTGGTGTCAGCCGGTTTCAAGGATCCCAAGGTGCTGAAGAAAGGCGCCCAGCAGGCCATTCATCTGCAGCTCAGAACCAATAACAAGATTCCTTTTTCCAGCCTGGCCTGGCAGAATCTGCGCTTCTTCCTGCATGGCCAGCATGAGCACGTCTTTAACCTCTACGAGCTGCTGTTCAATAATGTCTGCCATGTGGAATGCGAAGCAGGCGGCCAGGGACCAGGGCGCAGCATCTCCCTGGGAGCGTCCGCCATCGGCCCGGTGGGCTTTGAAGATGACGAGGGTATCCTGCCGTTTTCCAAGCGGTCCTTTCCCGGCTACCGGCTGCTGTTCGAGTACTTTTCCTTTGCCGAGAAGTTTCTGTTTTTCGATCTCGTGGGGCTGGACAGCCTAAAAGGGATAAAGATCGATGACACCCTGGACATCTGGATCTATCTGAACAGAACCGCCAAAGCCAACCTGGTCATCAACCGGGAGACTTTTTGCCTCAACGCGGCGCCGGCGGTCAATCTCTTTGCCAAGACCGCCGAGCCCATCCGGGTTGAGCAGCGCAAGACCGAATACCAGGTGATGCCGGATATCCGGCGCCAGGAGGCCATGGAGGTGTACAGTATTGACCGGGTCACCGCCTCCCTGGGGACCAAGGCCGGGGAGGTGTTCGAATACCGGCCGTTCTACTCCATGCGCCATCACCTGCGGGAGGACGAGGAAAACAGCCGTCAGGCCTTCTGGCATATCCAGCGCCGGCAGTCGGAAAGAAAAGGGGACAACGGCACCGATGTCTATCTCTCCTTTACCGATTTGGATTTCCAGCCCACGGATCCGGGGGTGGAGATTCTGACCATTCATACCACCTGCACCAACCGGGACCTGCCGTCCCGGCTGCCCATCGGCGCCCCGGACGGAGATTTTGATCTGGAGATCGCAGCACCGCTGGCCAGGGTGGTGGGTATCATGAAACCGACTCCCAGCCGCCGGCCCTCACTGGGCGGGGCGCTGCACTGGCGTCTGATTTCCCATCTGTCGCTTAATTATCTCTCCCTTGTTGAGGGGGGTGAAGAGGCGCTCAGGGAGATTCTCCGGCTCTATGATTTTGATAACTCACCTGCCACCAGGCAGCAGATCAACGGCATCACCCGTCTGACCTCCCGTTACCTCACCAAGCGGCTGGGCAGGTCAATGGGCCGGGGGGTGCAGGTGGTCATTGAATTCGACGAAGACAAGTATGTCGGTACGGGCATCTTTCTCTTTGCCAGTGTTCTGGAAAGGTTTCTGGGCCAGTATGTGTCGGTCAATTCCTTCAGTCAGATGGTGGCACGGACCATTCAGAAAAAAGAGGTGTTGAAGGAGTGGGCTCCGAGAAGCGGCAACCGAATTCTTCTCTAGCGGAAAGTCTTTTTGAGGAATTTTATACCTTTTCCTTTTTTAAGGCCGTGGACCTGCTGGAGAAACTGTGCCCGGACAGTAAACCCCTGGGCCAAACCCTGGATCCCCGCCGGGAAGCGGTGCGTTTCACGGTCAGACCCGGCCTGGAATTTGCGCCGAGCGACATCGCCGGTCTCTCCCCCGGCCAGGACGAGGACCCGGTGTCCATGGATGTCGCCTTCCTGGGCCTCATCGGGCCTTCCGGGGTCCTGCCGCACTGGTACAATGAGCTGGCCATCGAGCGCTGGCGAGCCAAGGATTTCAGCTTCACCGCCTTTCTGGACATCTTCCACCACCGGCTCATTTCCCTTTTTTACCTGGCCTGGAAAAAACATCAGTTTCCGGTAACCTATCTGCCCGGGGCCACAGACAAGCTGTCCGGTTATCTGCTGAGCCTCGCCGGACTGGGCACCCAGGGGCTGCGGGGGCGGATCGGCCTGCCCGAGGAGTCCCTGTCGTTTTACAGCGGCCTGTTATCCCGGGGGATTCCCGCCGCCGTCTCCATCGAATCGGCAATTTCCTATTACGCCGGCACCACGGTGAAGGTTGAGCAGTTCCTCGAAAGAATGATCCCCCTGTCGGCGGAAGACCAGACCAGCATCGGCGCAGCCAATGCCCGACTGGGGATGGATACGGTATGCGGCAGCTTCATCTGGGATTGCCGGACCAAGTTCCGGGTCAACCTCGGCCCCATGCATCTGCATGAGTTTCTGCGCTTTCTGCCCACCGGTGATCTGCTGCGGCCCATTTTTTCGCTGGTCCGCTACATGGTGGGCATTGAATATGAATTCGAGGTCCGCATCCTGCTGCGGCGCGAAGAGGTACCGTCCTGCATCCTCGGGGCCCAGACCCCGGCGGCGCCCCGGCTCGGCTGGACGACCTGGAGCAAGAGCCCGGGTTTTGTCCATGGGCAGGACCCAAGTATCACCTTTGCGGAGTAGATAGGCTGATAAGCTGATGAGCCGTTTAGCTGTTAAGTTGATAAGAAAAAATAGAAGCGAACGACCAGTAGATACTATGTATAAGCGCGTACGATTTGCGCAAAACGGGCCGCGCTGTTAAGCTTGTTTTCCAAACAATTAACCAGAACCATTCCAAAAGGAGACAAGCCATGGAAACAGCAACGGCC